>Ga0116204_1000002_pt1 | contig 125516 bp, 103 predicted proteins | sample LakKivwa52mmetaG_FD_94481 | JGI IMG/M metagenome (GOLD analysis project Ga0116204, IMG submission 94481) | Anoxic lake water microbial communities from Lake Kivu, Rwanda to study Microbial Dark Matter (Phase II) - Lake Kivu water 52m metaG | ecosystem: Environmental > Aquatic > Freshwater >... | reverse complement strand
GTGCCGGGCAATGTGGCAATTATATCGGTCATTTTCAATGGATTACCCATTATTTTCACATCCCTGCCATGCGGTGAGGTAGATGATTTCATTCCCGGAAGGGTTGTTGGTGCCATCTGGCCGGCGGTCATTCCGTAGATACCATTGTTGACAAATACTATCAGGATATTCTCCCCTCTGTTGCATGCATGGATTGTTTCAGCCGTGCCTATAGCGGCAAGGTCGCCATCGCCCTGGTAGGTGAAGACAAACCTGTCGGGCAACAGCCTTTTTATCGCCGTGGCTACAGCCGGAGCCCTTCCGTGAGCAGCCTGCTGCATGTCAATATTCATAAAATTGTACATGAGTACTGAACATCCTACCGGACAAACCCCGATCGTCTTATCCTGCAGCCCGGCCTCCCCGATTACCTCGGCCAGTATTCTGTGGGCGGTTCCGTGACCGCAACCCGGGCAATAACTGAGTGTGTTGTCGGTCATAACCTCACTCCTGCTGTAGGCAAGGTTATTCTTATCTATAATAGTCTTTGGATCAAATACTTCTGACATAGCTTAGCCTCCTATGATTTTTGATTTGAGGTTTTCAACAACCTCTTCCGGTGTGGGTATAATACCTCCCATCCTGCCAAAATGCCTGACGGGGACCTTGCCGCAAACCGACAGCATAACATCTTCAACCATCTGGCCGGCGCTCATTTCAACCGTCAGCATACCTTTAACCCTGCCAGCCAGTTCATTCAGACGCTTCTTCGGGAACGGGAAAAGCGAAATGGGGCGAAGGAGCCCTGCCTTTATGCCCTCAGCCCTTGCAAGCTGCAACGCCTTCTGCGAAATGCGGGCGCTGCTTCCGTAGGCTACAATGAGGTACTCAGCATCGTCGGTCTGAAACTCCTCAAACCTCACTTCATTCTCCTCAATCATTCTGTACTTCTCCTGCAGCTTGTGATTGAACTTCTCCTGCTTCATCGAGTCGAGTTCAAGTGATGTGATTATGTTCCTTTCCCTTGTTGCAGGTTTACCGGTAGTGGCCCATTGGGGAACTTCGGCTGACCGCTCCTTCTGTGGGTTCAGGTAAACCTTCTCCATCATCTGGCCAATAGCTCCGTCGGAGAGTATCATTACGGGATTCCGGTATTTAAAAGCCAGTTCGAAACCCGTTTCAACGAAATCGGCCATCTCCTGAACCGAAGCCGGGGCAAGTACTATAAGCCTGTAATCGCCGTGCCCTCCACCCTTCACCGCCTGGAAGTAGTCAGACTGTGCGGGCTGAATGGTACCCAGTCCGGGACCGCCCCTTACAACATTCACAACAAGGCAGGGGAGCTCTGCTCCGGCTATGTATGTGAGGCCCTCCTGCTTAAGGCTTATACCGGGTGAAGAAGACGATGTCATCACTCTCTTGCCGCACCCGGCCCCTCCGTAAACCATGTTTATTGCTGCAACCTCGCTCTCGGCCTGCAGTACAACCATCCCGGTGCGTTCATACGGCTTCTCCTCCATTAGGTACTCCAGTATCTCACTCTGCGGAGTGATGGGGTAACCGAAGTAACCGTCGCAACCGGCCCGAATGGCAGCTTCGGCTATTGCCTCGTTGCCCTTCATTAATCGCAATTCCTTTTCCATTATTGTTATCGGGTTATCGTTTTACTCTGACTTATATTTTTGTTTTATAGACGGTTATTACACCGTCGGGGCAAACCATTGCGCAATTGGCGCATCCGATACATGCTTCGGGTGTGGCCGCGTATGCGTAGTTGTAGCCCTTGCCGTTAACCTCCCTGGCCAGGGCGATTGTGTGGGTGGGACAGTTCACAACACAAACCTCGCATCCCTTGCATTTCTCAATGTTTACTACAATTACTCCTCTTATCTTTGCCATCTCTTACTCTAATTATGTTTGTTGTTAAGTGGATAATCCCTGTGGAATGCCTTAAGCCTGCTCTCGAGCTCGGCAAACTGGTCGCGGCTTACCAGCGAAACACATGCACGGAGCCCCTCCGTTCTCTCACTTCCGGTTATATCAAGTGTTATTGCGCTTATTCCGTAATAAAGCAGTTTCTCAAGTAATTCACCCCCGCTCATCCCGGGGTATGAAATTGTAAAATAGAACCCATCGGCCAGCGGCTCATCCAGGTCGCGGTCGTAAACAATGCTGAAACCATTGCCAATAAACAGCTTTTTCATCACGGCGGCCTTCTCCCTGTAATCATTTACTTCGTGCAGGAACCTGTACTCCCCGTCATTGGAGGCCTTCAGTACCGCGGCAAGACCATACTGCACCGTGTGGGCAATTCCCGACGACAGACCATAGAGGGCGCCGTATATCATCGCATGACCGAAGCTGTCAGATGTGTAATATCTCAAAAGATCGGGATACCTGGAGGCATAAAGCTCGTCTGACATCACCAGCACTGCTGCCCTTTGCCCGGCATAACTGAATATTTTTGAACTGCTGACAAGAAGTACATACTTGTCGGTGTAACGGGCAACTGTCGGCTGGAACGGCGGCTCACCCGGTACCGAATAATCCTTACGGAAATCCATCCCGAAATATGCAAGGTCCTCAATCACAATTACATCATACTTCTGTGCAAGTGTTCCTATAATCTCAAGTTCCTCACCGGTAAAGCATATCCATGACGGATTGTTGGGGTTGGAATAGAGTATTGTCGACACCTTCCCCGTAGCCAGATATGACTCAAGCTTATCCTTCAGCCTGCTGCCCCGGTAATTGTACACATCGAAAGTACGGTAGTCCTGGCCCAGCATACGTATCTGCTGCTTCTGTACCGGGAAACCGGGATCGATAAAGAGTGTTCCCTCCCGGTTTGAATCATTTCTGTTTGCCACCAGGAAACAGGCCATTGCGCCCATCATCGAGCCCGCAACGGGAACGCACCCTTCAGGCTTCACGTCAACATCCATAAAGAGTTTTACAAAACGTGCAGCTTCTTCCTTCAGGGGCCTTATGCCTTCAATGTAGGGGTAGATGGAGGCAACGCCTGCATCGAGTGCCTTCTTTTCAGCCTTTATGGCAATCCGTGCAGGTGGCAGCCCCGGAACTCCCATTTCCATCCTGATAAACTTCTTGCCGCTGGCCCTTTCTATCTGGTTGACAAGCTTGACAATCTCCCTGATGCTTGCTTTAGCCAGATCAGGCAGGTCGATCTCCCTTATCTTCTCCTGTACTATTCTCTGATCGATAGGTGTCTGCATTTTCGAAAATGGGTTTACAAGATACAAATTAAAAAATCATATAAATGTGCTGTTAATCACTTTCCCGACCGTGCTGCAAAAGCCAGAATCACACCAAGGACAATCCCAAGCAGTGCTGCGAAGAGCACCCTGAATCCTTCCGGAAGAAGGAAGGTGATGGTATGAGCCGGTATCCAGAAGAGGGGTATTGTCCTTCGGAGAACAAAACCAAAGTGCACCTTCCAGTTAATGCTTCCCAGTATGCCGGCTACATCGGTTCTTCTGAACAAACCGGCCATGGTTCCGCCATTGTTAATTATATGGGTATCGGTTACCTTGTGAAGGGTCATCATAACCGGGGCAAAAATCAGATTCATAAAGAAACTGATTGAGAATGCCACCAGAACACGGGTAAATGTAAGGGGCCCCTCCATCACCGACCGGGCATCTTCAACCCCAAAATATACCAGTACCGCCGGAACACCCTGACCGAAAATCATAAAGGCTGCCATGATTGAAAGGCCCAGCAATCCCCATACGCAAGCCCTCGGCAGAATGCCGAACCCCCTGTGGTTGTAGCTTCCGGTTCTGATTCTCAGGCCCAGCATCTCACCTGCCGTCGCCAGAACTGCAAACTTCAGGAAACTTGTGGAGAAACCGTGCGAAGCGTTGAAATCTGCGTATATCAAGTAGATCTTTTCCGAAAGTATGAACGGAAGAAACAGGCCGGCAATCGCCACTGCAAAAAGTAGATCTGACCTTTTCATTTTCTTTTGATATCCTGATTATGTGAAATCCTTATCCTTGCATCGACCGCAACAATTCCGGTATCGGTTCCGAGCAAAGGGTTCAGGTCCATCTCTTCAATCTCGGGCACCGACTCGAGAAGCGCCGAGAGCCTTACTATTGTTTCGGCAAGGAGTTTCTCATTTACACCCTTCTGTCCCCTTATTCCCTTTACAAGGGGGTAACTCTTCAGCGACCTTATCATTCCGGCCGCCTCTGAAACGGTTACCGGTACAAGAGCCGTGCTGAAATCCTTCAGAACCTCTATAAAGATACCCCCCATACCTGCCATTACCAGGTGTCCGAAACCGGCTTCCTTTTTGGCACCCGCGAATAGCTCAGTGCCGCTGTGCATCTTCTGTACCACCACACCCGTTGCCCCATTAATCATCATAAGGCGCTTAAAACTGTCTGCAACCATTTCATTATCAATGACTCCAAGAATCACCCCGCCGGCATCAGACTTATGTACGGGCCCAATAGCCTTCATCGCAACCGGAAAGCCTATCCTCGTAGCTGCAGCTATTGCTTCATCAGCGCCGGCGACACTCTCCTCCGCTGCCCTGCTTATGCCGGCTGCATCGAGCAGGCTGCAAACAGCAGATGGTGCCAGGTATCCATCCCGTGAGGAATCAATTACGCTTCTGGCTGCGGCGGTATCAATGCTTAAACTGACATTCCCGGGTATGGCAGGTCTTTCAACTGCCATCACTTTCGCCAGAGCCCGGCCAAATACAACCTCGTCGGGAAAGTTGATTCTGCCTTTTGAGAGAAACTCCGAAATCTCTTCTTTCACGTTTATTATTGATGGCAGGACAGGATAGATAGGCTTACGGCATGTTTTCATCTTACTGTCAAGCAGTTCGTACACATCGAATACCGGGAAAAGGCCCGGACTGCCGAATATCACCACCATTGCATCGATGTTGCTGAAGTCGTTTTCGCAAGCATCAATTATATGTCCCAGCTGCTCTGCGGTACCGGTAGCGAGGAAGTCGACGGGATTGGCAACCGATGAGCCCGGGAACAGCCTGGTGAGCAGCTGTTCGGCGGCCCGGCCTTCAAAACGGGGCACTTCAAGGCCTCCCTCCGATAATGCGTCGGTAAGCATAACCGCCGGTCCCCCCGCATGGGTGATGATTGCTATCCTGCGGCCAGCGGGAAGCGGATGAAACAGTACCGAAGCAACCGCAGCCAGCTCTGACCTGCTGTAACACCTTATTATGCCGGCCTTCCTGAACAGGGCATCAGCTGCCATATCGGAGCTGGCAAGGGCACCCGTGTGTGACGATGCAGCGCGGATACCGGCTTCCGAACTGCCGGCCTTGATTGCCGCAATTCTGCAACCCTTGTTTACCAGCGAAGAAGCATGCTTCAGAAGTTTGGAGGGTTTTCTGATGCTTTCCATGTATAGCAGCTTCACGGCAGGACTTTCTCCGGGGATGTAATTCTCATCCATGTACTCCAGAACCTCCTCCACACCGGTTTGTGCGCTGTTACCAACCGAATATACCGACGAAAAGGTAAGCCCGTTCGGAATAGCCGACTCCATAATAAACACCGCTGTGGCACCCGATCCTGAGATAAAATCTATACCCATGGCGTCGAGCCGTGGAACTGGCGTGGTAAACACCCCGCTATAGTTGCTGTTCAGGAACCCAATGCAATTCGGTCCGATAAGGCACCCACCAACCGAGTCGATTATCTCTGCCACCTCCCGTTCCAGTCGCGCCCCCGCTTCTCCCTCCTCACTGAACCCCGCTGAGAGTATTATAAATGCTTTTGTACCCTTTTGGCGGGCCAGCACCGATACAGTTGACGGACAATGAGCCGCTGCTATGGCAATTATGGCCAGATCGGTTTCGGGAAGCAGATTTACTTCGCGGTATGATTTAATACCCTGGACGATGTCGAGTTTCGGGTTAACAACATACAGATTACCACTGAAAGCATTATCAATAAGATTCTTAAGAACCTTGCCCCCTGGTTTTGTCTTATCCTCCGAACCACCCACAACAACTATGCTGCGGGGATTCAATAGTTTTTGATTTATCATGTTGGTTTGTTATCGGGTAATGCAAATTTATTACTCTTTCCGCAGGTTGACTTCACCCGGCTGTTACAACCCTGAAAAACGCTTCAGAAACCCGACATTCTCGGCTATATTATAGAGATATTTCTCTGAAATATAAATACTTAATCTCAAGTCCATTCTTTGTTACCAACAGCGAAAGATAGAAAGATTCTTAATACTTCCAAATATGTATTATCACTCTTCGGGAACCGGGAACCGGGAACCCGATACCGGCAGCAGCCCGTTCCGGCCATCCTTTCATTTTACCACCGGAATTCCCTATTTTTGCGGCCTGACAGGGAAAGAATGAAGAGTGCCATAAGAACAATTCCGTTCCAGCCTGCCGGCCCGGTATGGATGAAGGCTGCAGTTGCGGGAAGCATTTGGGCATCGCTTGAGATTATAATCGGCAGTTTCCTGCACAATCTGAGGGTGCCATTTTCCGGTACAATACTGGCTGTTATGAGTGTATACCTTATGGTCGGATTCCTTCAGGTATGGAATGAACGCGGACTGGTATGGAGGGCAGGTATAATATGCGGGTTAATGAAATCGGTATCGCCAAGCGCTGTTATAATCGGACCAATGACAGGTATAATGCTCGAGGCTATACTTCTTGAGACCACGATCAGGCTCCTCGGGAGAAACCTGACCGGCTACCTGGCAGGAGGAGCAATTGCTGTTTTCAGTACCCTCATACACAAAATTGCCACTCTGCTTATCCTCTACGGTTTCGACCTGGTAAGAATTGCGGCCGACCTATATAGCTTTGCCGTAAGGCAGACAGGCTTTGAAACGGACCGTCCGGAAGTTCTGCTCTTAATGATCTCCGGTGTTTACCTGGGCGCCGGTATGCTTGCAGCCTCCGGTGGTTACATTGCCGGCAGATTATACATATCGAAGCAAAAGATTCCGGACCCGGGCGTCACCCTTGAACATGGGTCAGAAAATTCGCTCTTTTCTCATACTTCAGGTGACAGGTATTCTCTGTTTTCGCTGATGGCCAATGTTGTTATGATTGTTGCATCCCTGGCGCTGCTGAATATGTCGCACCTCAGCATTGCCGTCACTTTCGGTGCACTTTATATAATCTTCGTTTTCATTTATTACAGAAACGCGGCAAGGAAGCTTAAGAAGCCCGGAGTATGGATTCAGTTTGCAATAATAGCTTTCCTGTCGGCTTTCCTGTGGAACTCGCTGTCAGGTGTCCATATTCTTGATCCGACAGGCATGGTGGCTGGTTTCAAAATGATATGGAGGGCAATGGTGGTGATTACAGGATTCGCTGCTGTGAGCGCTGAAATGAAAAACCCTCTCATAAAAACAGTGCTCTACAACCGGGGACTTGCAAATCTGTATCAGTCACTATCGCTTGCCTTCGCTGCGCTTCCATCAGTAATATCACGGTTACCGGCCCCCAACGAACTTCTCAAAAAGAGAAAACACTCATTCGGAACTCTTTTTCACACGGCTGAGTTGCTTCTTCCGGTTCTCGAAACAGAGAACAACCGAAGACCACATATATTCATAATGACCGGAGACAGACTGTCGGGAAAGACAACCTTCCTGAAGGAGATTATTAGTATATTGAATGAGAGAGCGATCAATCCCGCCGGTTTTATATCGGAAGGCATTCACGAGAGTGAAACAAGGATAGGTTTTAAGCTTACAGGGATTGCTTCAGAAAAGAGAGTTGAACTCTGCAGTACAGTTGAGAGGCCGGGTATGATCAGGCAGGGAAGGTTCTGGTTCAGCAGGGAAGCCCTTCAGACAGGAGACGAAATAATACGTGAGGCAGCCTCTTCAGGGGCAGCAGTTATTGTAATCGATGAGGTAGGGCCCCTTGAAATAAGCGGTAAAGGATGGTACAACGCCATTGAAAACGCAACCGCCTCATCAGATGCGGTGCATGTGTGGAGCGTGCGCAGGAGTCTTGTAAAGAAAGCGTCAAGAAGATGGAATACGGGAGATGTAACCATAGTTGACACAACGACTGCAATTCCTGAAGAGACAGCATTACTGATAATCGAAGCAGCAAATAAGGTCAGGGGCATAAACGGCCATAGTATCAATCTCTGATCGTTCTGACAATAAACCCCATGACCAGGGTTCCCGCAACTCCAAGGATAACAACGGTAACCCTTCCGCTTGTTGATGAAAGCAGGAATATTACAGAGACACAAATCATCGACCACATCATTAAAATGGTCAACACCTTCTCTCGCAGCGTCATGCCCCTCTTCTCCTGCCATCTTTTTATCCTCTTGCCGCAGATACTGGTCGATAAGAGCCAGTTATAGAGCCTGTCAGAGCTTCTCATATATAATCCTGCAGTAAGCAGCAGGAAAGGCGTTGTGGGCAATCCGGGCAATACTATCCCGATTATCCCAGCTCCGAGAGATATGGTTCCAAGCAATATCAGTATTAACTTCCAGAGATTCATCTTACAAATTGCATAAAAGGTGCTGAGGTTTCATACTAAATTAACATAAAAACAAAGTTCGAAATGATAATCATTTACTTCAGGTGACTGTCAAAAGAGAGACCCCCGGCTCTGATATAGACCGATTGCTCCATTCTCCGATCCTCATTGCTGAAGAGCCTGAAAAGCACCGGATGCTGCAATATTGCTCCCAGCGATGCAGGTTTGCCATCTACCAGAACCCTGTCATTCACCAGTCTTATGCCGTGGCTGTAATCGACATACCAGTCGATATGCCCGCTGTACACAGGTTGTATTGGCTTTCCGTCAGGCTTGTGCCAGCCGTAGATTACAACCCTGTCTCTTTTCTCTGAGATCACAGCAGACAGGATAACATCCTTCTTAATGCCGGCCGTGAGTTGCCCTCTCTTACCTCCAGCTTCACTGAACTGCCTCTCTATCTGCTCGTTATGGTCGCGAAACTTCGGCACAAGTTCGTTCGCGTTGCCGGCAGGAATGTAGTTGAAGGGTGCCAGTTTTACCTCAGCATTCTCATAGATATGGTCGCTGATCCCGGCAGTGGGAAGCGATGCCCCGAACAGGGTAGCAAGACGTTGTGCCGTATGCGGATTCATTGGTATACGACAGAAATCAAGATCACTGCCAACAGCCAGGTAATCAGGCATAACCTGGTACTGAACATGGTGCTCTTTACCCTCAGCATCGGTAAAAACAGCATCGAGGGTAACCTGTTTCCTTAGAAAAGCGGGGATATTACCCGATGAGACAGCCATGAATATCTCCTCTTCTCTCTCTGCTGGAGGAAGTCCTTCAATCCGTGCCATAAACTCCGATCCCGACTCAGCCTGCAAATCCCTGGAGGGTATTTTCAGCCCTCCGATAGGTTGATTATCTCGTGCACATCCAGCCGTAAAGAAGATCAGAACAAACAAAATCCGTGTAATCGGCTTTACCATTTTCTTTGTGTTAATAACCCCGGTGTTGCAATAATAGTGATAAAACCCGCAGATCGTTCAGTATTATGTTAAATCTCACAATTGTGAACCGATCTTGTTTTTTTGAATATTTTTGACTCATCAAAACAATCATTCTGAAATGACAACAAATTTAAGTGATATACTCGAACGCGAACATCACTCCCGTGATGATATAATTTACATGCTCTCATCAGAGAAGGAAGAGAGGAAGCTTCTCTTCAGGAAATCAGCCGAAATCAGGGACAGGTATGTAGGAAGGAAAGTCTATTACCGCGGACTGGTTGAGTTCTCAAATATTTGCAGCAAGAATTGCTACTACTGCGGCATCAGGAAAGGCAACAAAAACCTTGAAAGGTATAATCTTTCAGATGAAGAGATAATCGCTGCGGCCCGCTTCGCCTGGGAAAACAACTATGCATCGCTGGCGCTCCAGTCGGGAGAAATTGAAGGAGATGCCTTTGCCAACAGGGTCGAGAACCTCCTCAGGAGGATCATGGAGATGACAAAGGGCCAGTTGGGAATAACAATTTCACTGGGTGAGCAGACTGAAGATGTTTACCGCAGATGGATGGAGGCAGGAGCAAGAAGGTATCTTCTGAGGATTGAGTCATCCGACCCCGAACTATACAGTAAACTGCACCCCGATGATGGTCATCATCTTTTCAACCGCAGGGTGGAGTGCCTGAAGACGCTTAAGAAGCTGGACTATCAGACCGGAACCGGAGTAATGATAGGCCTTCCATGGCAGACCATTGACAATCTGGCATCAGATATTGAGTTCATGAGGGATATGGATATCGACATGTGCGGGATGGGACCCTACATCGAGCATGCAGACACTCCGCTGATTGCCAGGAAAGACTCGCTGATGCCGCTTATGGATCGCTTCGACCTTTCCCTTAAGATGATCGCGGTTCTGCGTATAGTAATGAAAGACATCAATATTGCAGCGGCTACCGCGCTGCAGGCCATCGATCCGATGGGTCGCGAGAAAGGAATTATGGTTGGTGCAAATATAATTATGCCCAATATAACTCCCGGGAAATACCGTGACAGCTACAAGCTATACGAGAACAAGCCATGCACTGACGATTCGGCTGAGGATTGCAAGGGATGCCTCGAGGCCAGGCTTGGTGTGGCGAATGCAGACATCGGCTACGGCGAATGGGGTGACTCCCTCCACTACACCAGAAGAAAGCAGGAAAAACAACCAGAACTAAAATAGAGACCTATGAAGCGAATCACAATCATCATTCAGCTGATTGCATTCTCACTTATACTGGGTGGGCAAACTCCTCTGAGTTACTACCTGCCGGAAAATGTAAATTACAATCCGGCCATACCCGTACCTGCCGTCATTATAGGTCATGAGGTGGGTGAGTGGCACGTAACCCACGACAATCTTATTCTCTACATGAAAGAGCTGGCAAGGATATCAGACCGGGCCATCTGGGAGGAGTACGGCCGAAGTCACGAACAGAGGGTTTTGGGCGACCTGATAATAAGCTCACCGGAGAATATAAAAAACATTGAGAGAATAAGGCAGCGCCACCTGATGCTGAGAGATCCAGCACAATCACCATCTCTCGATATTGAAAATATGCCGGTAATAATTAAACTGGCCTATGGCGTGCATGGTAACGAATCGAGTGCTCAGAATGCATCTCTTGTTGCCGCTTACCACTTTGTTGCAGGCATGGGTAGTGATTTCGACAATCTATTGGCAAATACGGTAATCCTGATCGATCCCAATCTGAATCCCGACGGCTACCATCGCCACTCAGCATGGGTAAATATGCATAAGAGCGTCGACCCGGTACCCGATCCCAACTCCCGAGTATTCAGCGAGCCATGGCCCGGGGGAAGAACCAATCACTACTGGTTCGACCTTAACCGCGACTGGCTGGTGCTTCAACACCCTGAGAGCGCCGGCAGGGTAGCCGCATTTCACAGGTGGTTCCCCACCATTGTTATCGACCACCATGAGATGGGTGCCAATTCAACTTTTTTCTGGGAACCGGGCGATCCGCTGGCCAACAATCCGCTTGTCCCGGAAAAGAACTATGAACTGACAGCAGAGATAGGCACATGGCACGCAAAACATACCAACAGGATAGGCAGCCTCTATTTCCAGGAGGAGGTTTTTGATAACCTATATCCCGGTTATGGCTCATCATATCCCGATATTCACGGCTCTATAGGTATACTCATCGAACAGGCCGGTCCGAAATCACACCTCCGCGAAGTGGCATCAGGGCTCCTCTCATTCCCTTTTGCCATCAGGAATCAGTTTACTATGGCACTCTCAACAACAGATGCAGCACTTTCGATGCGCACACGGCTGCTTGAGTTTCAGAGAGAGTTCTATATATCTGCAATTGAGGAAGCCGGAAGACACCCGGTTAAGGGATATCTCTTTTCCGAACCCGACGATAAATCGAAACTCTCTTTCTTTATTGACCACCTCCTGCAGCACCATATTGAGATTTACCATCTTCAGAAAGACATTACCGCCGATGGAATAACCTTCAGGGCTGAAGAGAGCTTCTTTATACCAACCGGACAACCTGCCTTCAGGTTTATACGGTCTCTCTTCGAGACAGCCTTCGAGTTCGAGACAATGAGGTTCTACGATATCTCAGCATGGAACGTGGCCATGTCGTTCAATATCCCCTTCGCACCGGTAAAAGATGCAAAAGCAGCCGCCAGTTTAAAAGGGAGGGCCGTAAGCGAAGCCCCTCCTGTAAATTCAGGCAGGCTTAAGGCAGGAGCCGATACCTACGCATACCTCTTCGAGATGAATGACTACCTCTCCTACTCTCTTCTCTTCCAGATTCTTGAAGCAGGATTAACGGTAAGGGTTGCCACACAACCCTTCATTGTCGACGATGGCAGACTCAAAAAGAGTTTCCCTAATGGTACCATAATGATTCACGCCTACGACCAGCCGACTGGCAGGGAGGAACTCAACAGATTCCTTCAGGAACTGGCCGGCAGATACAATACAGAGATATACGGCACTACCACAGGATTAACGCCCAATACCGGCGTTGACCTGGGCAGTTCAGAATTCACACTTCTTCGCAAGCCTTCAATTGCCCTTATGGTAGATGGTGGTATTAACAGCAGGGATGCCGGAGAGATATGGCATATGCTCGACGTGCGCTTCAACATTCCGGTAACACTGGTATCGTCAGATAGATTCAATTCAATATCGCCCGACAGGTATAATGTTATTATTGTGGCCGGAACACCCGGTATTTCCGAGCAGGGTATGGAGTCACTCAGACGATGGAACCGTGCCGGCGGAGTGATAATTGGCTACAAGGGCGGTAATAGCTGGCTTGCAGGTAATAACTTTATAAACACCACGGCCATTCCGGGAGTAAGAAATCCATCTCCGGAAAATCCGGTCTACGGCGACCGTCCGGTCTCACCACATACCATTCCGGGAACCATCTTCAATACGGTGATGGATCTGACACACCCGCTCTGTTACGGATATTACAGGTCTGAACTGCCGGTTTTCAAACAGGGAATAGCTGCCTACGAACCGGGAAGCGACATATTCAACACCCCTGTAAAGTTCACGGAAACACCACTGCTTAGCGGATATGCAAGCAGGGAGAATGTTGAGCGGATTGCACGATCGGCATTCGCTACGGCACATGTTTCTGGAGGAAGGGTTATCTCACTTTATGAGAATACAAATTTCAGGGCCATATGGTACGGATCGGACAGAATATTTATGAACTCAATATTCTTCGGGCACATAATAAGATAGTACCTCCAAAGAGAGGAATAACCGGGATGATCTTCAGACAGTTTACTATCGGCCGAAGGTCATCCGCCTCACAATACAGTTGTCGAGTAACCGCAGGTCAGATTCCAGCCGGTCCATCTCTTCGGTTGCACCCGCTAGTTCAAGAAGAATCAGTCCTGCCGGCTCACCGAAATGACGCTCATTCACCCCGAGCCTGGTCCTTATTGAGCATCCGTAAAAAGTCAGAAGGTTCTGTACTTCTACTGAATTAATGCTTCCGTCCTTAATCAGAACCCCCAGAATCCGCACACCATCGTTCGTCCTGATGCCGTCAGGATATGGTTCAGCACTGTCGTCAACAAAAACCATCTCCTGAACCTCTATACCACCCAGCAATAAAAGCTCTTCATTCATCGCTTTCCACTCTGCCGGATCACCCTTGAGATGCAGCAGTATATAGCCCTCACGGCTGCATACGCCATCATTCAGTTCATGAAAACCCAGACGCGTAGTAATAAGCCCGGCATATTTCGAAAGTATCTTCTGTGTAAAACCAGTCTCCTTGATCCGGTCAACAACCCTGATTCCAATTATCTTTATCATTACTGAACTGTAAGTTGCCTAAAAATAGAGATCGCGTTCTCCCTTTCTTATCTTATCTATTCTGTCGCGGGTAGCTTGTGCCACAGCCGGGTCAAGGACAGAGACCTCCCTTTCAATGGCGGCCCATCCCTTTGCCGCCAGATCGGGCCCGGCATAGTCGCATATGTATTCCGATAGTGTAAGAATGGCATTAGGTGTACAGAATCTTTTTATAAAGCCGGGAACCGAGAACTCCATAAAGTGTTCACCCGTCCGACCCATGCGGTAGCAGGAGGTACAAAACGAAGGAAGGTAACCTGTCGACAACAACTCATCAATTACCTCGGCAAGCGACCGCTCATCAGCTATCTTGAACTGCTCCTTATTAAGGTTCTGGGCTTCATTCCTGATATCGGAATATGAGCCGAGTTCAATTTTTGTCCCTCCGTCAATCTGCGATACACCGTAACGTAATACCTCCCGCCTCACGTCCGGATCCTCCCTTGCAGTAAGTATCAGCCCGGTGTAGGGCACAGCCAGTCTCAATATAGCCACCAGCTTCATGAAATCGTCATCGCTAACCATGTACCTCCCATCCATGTCAAGCATGGCTGCATCCTTAATACGGGGGAAACTGATTGTATGTGGCCCGATATTATAGCAGGCCTCAAGGTGATTTGTATGCCTCACCAGGCCCAGCACCTCAAACCTCCAGTCGTACAGCCCGAAAAGAGCACCTATACCAACATCATCTATACCTGCCTCCTGTGCCCTGTCAAGCGATGTCAGCCTCCACTCATAATCAGCCTTTTTGCCTCCCAGGTGATACCAGGTGTACGCCTCTGGATGATAAGTCTCCTGAAATACCTGGTAAGTGCCTATCCCCGACTTGCCAATAGTCCTGAACCCATCAATATCAAAGGGAGCTGCATTTATATTCACACGCCTGATCTCACCCTGCCCCTTCTTAACACCATATACAAGTCTCACGGTATGAGCAATATACTCGGCCGAATACTCCTTATGCTCACCATAAACCAGTATCAGCCTCTTCTGCCCGTTGTCTTCCAGGGCTTCAACCTCACTCACAATCTCCTCATCGCTGAGTGTCTTCCTAAGTGCATTGGTATTGGATGCCCTGAAACCACAATACTTGCAGTTGTTGCTGCACCTGTTACCAACATAGAGGGGAGCGAAAAGAACAATCCGGTTCCCGTAAACCTTCTCCTTAAGCTCCCTCGCACCGGCCTTGATCTCCTCCACAAGATCATTATCGGTAGTGTTAACCAGCATGGCAGTTTCAGCCAGAGTCAGCCTGTTCTTCGCAAGTGACTTCGATATTATCTCCCTGACCCTCACCCTGTCGGGCTTCATCTCATTTATGTATCTCCATATCTCATCGGGATCAATAAATGGATGCATTCTGCGATCAGGTATGCTAAGCTTCTCCGGAAAAAACTTCATTACAATAAAATGGAATTAAACTAAATAAACATTACAAAGATATTCAATAGGTAGCTCCGATTCAATGAGATTTCTCAGAAAATCAGCTCTCTGATGTCATCCAGGGCTGTCATAACCTTCTTATCGGGTCTGGGTGAGTCCATTACAGTTTCAAGGCTGGTTATCTTCTTGTGAAAAAAGAGGGTAACTCTCTTGCCGGGAATAGTTTTGTCGTAGTCGAACAAGTGAATCAATACCCTCTCTTCCGGTGGCCGGGCATTATCAATTATTGCCATCGCCCTAGAAAAGAATGCATCACCTGCTGCGGTTACCGCGTAAATGCCCGATGCCGGTGTCAGTTTTGTTATTTCCGTCAATGGAATTCTGGTCAGTGCCAGAGGGGCACCTGAAAAGCTGTCAGCAGAAGGAACTGCTTCGCCTATAATTATGTAGTAATGATCGAGATAGGCATTGGCACGCTGCATATAACCCTCAGTAATTGCTTCACGAATCTTGGTCGAGCTTACAATCTCATTCTGTACTTCCTGCATTGGAATCTCCTCGGCATCGAAACCATATCTGCTTCTCAGATTCCATAGTTGTTTGTAATCCCCCTCCTGGTTGAATCCGAAATGGTGATTATGTCCCACTACAACAACCCTGGCCCTCAGAATACCGTGAAGATATTCCGAGATAAACTGCTCGCTGGTTATTCTCGAAAAATCCATGGTGAACTCAATTATGAGTACATTATCGAGTCCGGCTTTTCTCAGCAATTCAATCTTCTCCTCTCTCGAACTAATCAGCTTAAGCCCCTTACCGGCCGATTCGGGATACAGCACCACCCTGGGGTGAGGATGGAATGTTATCAGTACCGACTCACCGTCAACCTGCCTTGCCAGTTTGCCAAGCCTGTTGAGAATGGTTTTGTGTCCAATATGAACTCCGTCAAAAGTACCGGTGGTGACTACTGCATTTCTGATACCGGCAGCAGCCTCAAAACTGTGAAATACATTCATTCCGTAAAGGCTCTACTTAAGGTTCTCCTTAACGAAATATGCTACTTTCTCAAGTGATGTTGTCATGTCATACTCCTCGAGGAAAACGCCTGACGGAACATTCAGAGGAACAGTTGTGAAATTCAGAATTCCCTTTATTCCGTGACGCACAGCCTCTTCGGCAACTTCGCGGGCATTATCGGGTGGAACGGTAAGAATTGATATCGTAATCCCCAGATTTTTCACAACCTCGCCCAGCAAAGCTGTTTCATAACATTTTACCCCGCAGATTACCTTGTTTACCTTATTCTGATCATTGTCAAACAATGCAATTATGTTGAGTTTTGACCGCTTCCCCTTGAAATAGCTTGTAATAGCCCTGCCCAGGTTTCCAACCCCGATTACGCAGACGTTCAGACCCTCGTCAGAATCAATAATCGATCCGATTTTCCCGATAAGTTCCCTTACATCATAACCCTTTTTCAGAACGCTTGAGTAGCCTATCAGCATCAGGTCGCGTCTTACCTGAACCGCGGTTATGTGCAGCATCGAAGCCAGTTCGTGAGAATAGATATAGTTCTTGCCATCTGAAAGGCAACCCAGCAGGGTTCTTCTGTACTCGCTAAGTCTTTCGACTGTCTTACCCGGTAACCTTGTGCTCTTAGTAATCATATTTATCTGATTTGTTGGTAGCTAAATTACTGATTTTTATTGTTATTGACTTCAGCCGCCTGTGGTTTCGTCATCAACCTTGGCAGTTTTACGGTAAAGGTACTTCCGATATCGGGCGTGCTCTCAACCGATATCGAACCATTGTACAGCTCCACTACCTTCTTCACTATGCTCAGGCCAAGTCCGCTTCCGGCAATATCACGTGTCTTCTCATTCTTAATCCTCACAAATTCATCAAACAGCCTTTCAATGTCTTTTTCCCTTATACCTATTCCCGTATCTGTAAACACTATCGCAAACGTCTCCTCACAACCGTTTATGGTGATATCCACGAAGCCTTTTTCAACATTGTACTTCACGGCATTCGACAACAGATTGTTGAACACAATCTCCATGTCGTCCGGATCGGCAGTGACAAGTGAGTTACAGTTCACGTTAAGGTTGATGGTGATATCCTTCTGAATGGCATATGGCTGAACCGTGACAATGGCATTCGAGGCAATCTGTTTTAGATCAACCTCCTGCAGCTTCTCCTCCCTCCTCTCAAACCTTATCTTCGTGAAATCGAGCAGGTCCATTATCAGATTTCTCATTCCCTGGATCCGCTGAAGCGACCTGTCAATTGGTATTGCATAATCATCAATCAGCTCGCCGGTTTGCTTTTCCTGCATCATCCTGAGGTAGCCCTCTATAGCATTCAGCGGAGCCTTTAGTTCATGCGAAAGCACCGAGAGGAACTGAAACCTTACCTTCTTTCCCTCCTCCCTGAGCCTGTGAGTTATGCGCCTGAGATATTGCTGCTTTGTTATGTTCTCAATACTCGATTTGAGTTCCTGTGGAGTAAACGGTTTCGGAATAAAATCTGTGGCCCCGTATCGGGTTGCCCTTATTGCAACATCAATGGAAGCGTACGAAGTGATCATGGCAACAACTATCTCGTAATTCTTCCTTTTCACATATTCCAGCACCTCCACACCCTGAATACCCGGAAGTTTATTGTCAAGAAGCATTATGTCGGGCAATTCCTTCTCCATTATTTCGATGCCTTCCTCGCCCGTGGCTGCTTCCAGTATCTCGAAGGTGTAATCCTCCTCCATGAACGGATAGGTTACATGAAAGTTCTTAAGTATCCGGGCCACCCCCGACCTGATGCCAGGCTCATCATCAACCACCAGTATTTTCAGTACGCCCATGCTAAATCTTTAAAAGTTTCATTATCTCCTGGTCAAGCTGCTCGGGCCTTATGCCCTTCTCGAGGTACCTGTCGGCCCTTATCCAGGCCTTCTCCTGCTCTGAATCCAGCCCGAACGACATACCGGTTTCATGCGATACCGCAGTTGCCAGTATTACCGGAACATCGGGGTACCTCCTCTTTAGCTTGTAGCATAGAATGAATCCGCTGTCATCATTCTCCATCATCAGGTCAAATACTGCAATTCCTGGTCTGACCTTTGATATTACTGTTTCGGCCTCCGACTGGCTGCCAACGGCAATGGTTCTGTAACCAGCAGCCTCAAGTCCCCTTACCGTCTGAAACAGGTAATCCGGATCATCATCCGCAACCAGAACTGTTATATCACTCTTCCTCATAACTGTGCAAAGTTTAACAAAATAAGCAAACAGGTCATTTCTTGTGATAAATATTATCAGTTTATTCCTTTCTCCTTGGAAGAACAATTCTGAAATTAGTACCTGTCGGACCATTGGCCGGGTCATCATTCGATTCCACTGTAATCTGCCCCTTGTGCATCTTTACAATCCCGTAGGCAGTGGCCAGTCCGAGACCTGTGCCATGACCAATACCCTTTGTTGTAAAGAAAGGCTCGAATACCTTTGCCTTGTCTTCCGGTTTTATTCCTTTTCCGGTATCGCTGATAATTATCGTAACATCTCCAAGCGAATCTTCAGCATTCATTTCAATTTTTCCACCAGCGGGCATGGCGTCAAAAGAATTCTTCACCATATTGGTAATGACCTGCGTCATCTGCTCTGCATCAAGCATCAGGTTGGGGTTGGTGGTCCTGTCATTTATGCTTACATCAATTCCGGCAGGGACAATCAGGCTGGAAAGTGATTGCTCCAGCAATTCTCTGATGTTAACAGTCTGATAGTTAACCTGATTCTTTCTGGCAAAGTTCAGTAGTCCTGCAACAATTTTCTTGCACCTTCCCGCCTGTTCGGCTATGAGCTTTAGATCCTCCTTTATGGTATCGTCCGTGTCAGTCTCCTCAAGAAGAATGTTGCTGTACATAATCACCACCCCCAGCGGGTTGTTTAGTTCATGGGCAATTCCTGCAGAAAGCTGCCCCATATGCGCAAGCTTTTCCGATTGTCTCAGTGCGGCCTGCATGGTGGTAAGCTTTTCATTGGTGAGGGCAAGGTCGTTTACCGACCGGTGTAGCTTTTCTATAGTGTAGGGCAGGCACATTTCGGTTTCAGCAAGTCCGTGCCTGATTGCCGCGGCATGCTCAATGCAGGTTTCATATCCGCATGCCCCGCAGTCAAGATGATCCTTTTCACTGGATTTACCCATTGAGGCAAGTATCTCTTTCAGATCTTCATCGGAGGGGAAATGTCGCCTGTGGTCATCCGGACGGTAACGGGTATACAGATCAAGGTTTGAGAATTCCCTGATATTGCTCTCCCATTCAGCATGATCAAAGCCTTCCATTTTCTGCTGGGCATATTTACTTACTAGCGCCATGCGGTTGTACTGCTTGCCCTTCTTCGATATACCGGGGCCCATAATACAACCTTCGCAGCAAAGCAGCTCAAGATGCTGATTTATCATGCCAGCCTCAAACTCCTTTATAGCCTCCTGGAAATCAATGCGGCCTTCGGCAGCTATGATGTTTCCGGTTATGGCGTCGTCATTGATGCCGGCTGTTTGCAGCAGGCCCCTGGTAACAGGGAATATGGCTCCCCGGCCACCGAGAGGAGGGTCAAATTCCGAAGGTTCTGTCGTGGAAGGATCAATACCCCTTGACTCCAACATCTCCCTCAGTTCAATAAAAGTAATGGCCACATCGAGTTCATTGCTCTCAGATTTCTTGGCAACGCACGGACCGATGAAGACAACCGGAGTATTCTCCCCATACTTCTTTCTCATAACCTTAATAGTGGCAACCATCGGTGACACGAGGGGAGCAAGGTTCGCAGCAAGATTCGGGTGGTAATACCTTATAAAGTTTACAATTGAGGGACAATCGGATGAGATATAAGTCTTCCCGTCACCCTTCGACAGAAGATTGCGGTAGCCCGCAGCAATCAGGTCAGCACCAAATGAAACCTCTGCCACGTACCTGAAACCAAGTCTCCTTATCATACCTACCAGAATCCGGTGATCAGATACTTCCTGAAAATCAGCAGGAAAACTGGGAGCTATAATCGCTGCAGCATTAACGGATGTTTGAAGTATTCTCTCAACCTTGTCGGTCGTTTTAAGAAACACCTTGGCTCCCTGACTGCATACCTTTGTGCAATTGCCGCAGGCAATGCAGCGCTCCTCTATTACTTCAGCCTGACCACCTACAATCCTTATTGCCTTCGCCGGACATTCCCTGACGCAGGTATAACATGTACGGCATAACTCTTTTATGGTATATACCAGCATACCTTCATCGTTCAATTAAAGTAATACATCACGCCTGTTATAATGAGTCAGAATGAGCGACCTGTATTCACTGCCCTTACTGTCAAAACCTTCTGTCTTTTCGTAGAATGAAAGCAGGGCCGGCGACTTTGAAGCTATGGCAACAGCCTCAGCCTCTTCCGTCTGGTAAATGAATTTTGACCTGTTGCGGATCATCTCCCTAGTTGATGAAAAAGATAAACCGCCGCCGTTAACACAACCGCCGGGACAAACCATTACTTCAACCATATCGAACTTTCTGCCCGACGAGAGAAGAGCATTAAGCCTGCTTAATGAAGTCAGCCCGTCCACTACGGCAAAACTGAATTCCCTTCCCTGTACCGACAGAGTTACTTCGCGGAAACCTGAACCCGACCTCACCTTACGGAATACCGAACGGTCGAGTTCCTTACCTCCTATTATGTGATTCAGTGAGCGACACACCGCCTCGGTGTAGCCACCTGAAACGTCAGCCAGCAGAGCCGACGAACTCCTCATATCCATCGGAACATCTGCAGCTTCTTCCCCAACATTGGTGATGTCTATGCCAAAGAGTCTGACGAGTCTTGAAAGCTCCATTACCGTAAGAACAGCATCAATGTCGCTGACTCCCTTCCTGGTCATTCCATCACGGCGGGCTTCAAATTTCATTGCAATACAAGGGGTCACCGAAACACTGAAGAGTTTCTCCGGCCTGATATTCCGTTTTTCAGCAATATGAGTCTTTATAAGCGACCCCGCAATCTGTTGTGCTGACTTCAGGGGGGTAATATCCCCCAGCAGCCCCGGCATATGCTGCTCTGCATACTTAACCCACGCCGGACATGCCGAGAGGTAAACAGGAGCTACAGTTCCGGCATCCCTTCTTTCCAGAAGTGAACGGGCAAGCTCATCAATGTAGATGTCAGTTGCAAAGCCACTGTTAAAAACCAGGTCAAATCCCATTTTTCTCAGTACCGAATTGAGAACCCTGTCAAACTCCTTTGAGTACCTTACTCCAAGTGATTCTGCCAGGGCATAAGGAACAGCCGGGGCATACTGAATAACCCTTGTCACATCATTCTTGCTGAGGTACTCCAGCACTTCAGAGATGTTGTGCTTTTCATGCAGGGCACCAGTAGGACATACCAGGACACACTGGCCGCAATTGATACAGCTCGAGAAGTTGAAGTCGCGGTCCATGGCTGTACCGATATGGGTCCTTCTCCCCCTGTTCAGAAAATCGAGAGTTGTGGCAGTTACCAGTTCCTCACAAACCCTGACACACCGGCCGCACAAAATGCACTTCGAAAGTTCCCTTACTATAGCCGGACTTGACTGGTCGAGCCTCATTTTAACCTTTCGGCCCTTAATGCGTCGTTCCGTGATATTGAGTTCCTCGGAAAGCTTCTGCAACTCACAATTAAGATTTCTGTCGCAGTAAAGGCAATCATCGGGGTGATTGGAGAGCAGCAGTTCTACAATTGTCTTCCTTGCCTTTATTACCCTGGGAGAATGAGTCTTTATCTTCATCCATTCTTCTACCGGCTGCGAACATGCAGTAACAAGCCTGTCGCGTCCCTCAACCTCAACCACGCACATCCGGCATGCCCCGGTAGGGGTGAAATCCCTCATCCTGCACAGGGTAGGTATCAGAATTCCGTTCCGGTTCAGGGCCGACTGGATGGTCTCGCCCTTTTCGGCGTTTATCTTCCTGTTATTTACCTCTATCGTAAACTGCATAGCTATTTTACTGATATTGCGCTGAACTTGCATACATCGTGGCAGGCCCCGCAACCAATACATTTGTCCTCAACAATGAAGAAGGGCTGGAGCCTGGTTCCGTAAATCGCATTAACCGGACATTTGGATGCACAGGCAGTGCAACCGGTACATTTTTCAACATCTATCGTAAAGGTTCTCAGCCCCCTGCATACGTTCGAACGGCACTTACGGTCAAAAATATGTTCCTCAAACTCCTCCCTGAAGCTGTTCATTGCGCTCAGGAACGGATTGGGGGCGTTTTGTCCCAAACCACAGAGAGAGGTGTCTTTCATGACAGATGCAATTGTCTCAAGCTGCATTACTCCCTTGAAACGCTCAAGAGTTGTTCCGGCATCATCACTGGCCGGCCTTTTGACAACATGGTCGAGTATCTCAAGCATCCTGCCTGTTCCCTCCCGGCATGGAATACATTTGCCACAGCTTTCGCGGTGCATGAAATCCATATAATAACGAACCAGATCGACCATGCAGGTTGTTTCATCTATAATTATGAAGCTTCCCGCTCCCAGTCCCGATCCAATCTCCCTGAGTTCATCAAAACAGACACCAGTACCCAGATAACCTGCAGTAATGAACGTACCCGTCGACCCGCCAAGCTGAAGGGCCTTGAATTCCTTCCCGTCCCTGACTCCGCCGGCAATGCCTTCTACTATCGTTTTCAGCGGAGTTCCCATTTCAACCTCAACAATACCGGTAAACCTCGACCTCCCGGCAAGTGCGAACACCTTGGTACCGCTGCTCCCTTCAGTGCCCATCGACCCGAACCACTCTGGTCCGTTTTTCATTATCAGCGGAACATTCATCAGCGTCTCCACATTATTAATCACAGTCGGCTTACCAAAGAGCCCCGATGTGGTTGGATAAGGAGGTTTGAGCTCGGGCATGCCCCTCCTGCCCTCCAGACTCCTTATCAGGGCCGTCTCCTCGCCACATACAAAAGCCCCGGCATCGATGGCAATGTGTATCTCAAGATTGAATCCGCTCGAGTAGATATTGTGGCCCAGCAAACCTAAATCCCTTGCCTGTGATACCGCTCTCCTTACAGTTTCAGTAGCCTTGTCCGAACCCGACCTGATATAGATGAAAGCTGTCGATGCCCCTGTGGCATATGCAGCTATCGATATACCCTCAATCAGCCGGTGGGGGTCGCTCTCCATGATTGTCCTGTCGGTGTACCCTCCCGGGTCACTCTCCTTGGCATTGCAGATAAGATACTTGCCGGAACCCGATGTGTTGAGTGCATACTTCCACTTCAGTCCGGTCAGGAAGCCGCCACCGCTTCTTCCCCTCAAACCGCTCTTTTCGATAATCTCACAAACTTCATCGGGAGTATAGTGTCTTATGGACTTAACAAATGTTCTGTATCCGCCTCTGGCTATATACTCCTCAATGCTTGAAGGGTCGTAGCAACCACAGTTCGATAGGATAACCCTCTTCTGGAGGGCAAAATAGGGGTGATCATCAATAAAAGGTATCCCGTGCCATGTTTCAAAACCTTTCGAACCCGACTGGCCAACCAGGTCCTCATCAGGAATATCATTATGAAAGACCGCGTTCAGCAGGGCATCTACCTTCTCCTCAGTGATATTTCTGAAAACAAGTTTGTTCTTGCCTGGCAGTTGAATGCAGACCAGTGGTTCAAAATTTGCAGGACCGCTGCAGCCGGTGCCTACCACATCAGAAGTTGTTTCCATCTCTGTCAGGTAAGCTCTTACAGCCGCTTCGGTCTTACCAGCTCCTGCTATCAGGCTGCTGGTACCCGATGATATGTAAATCACCGGAATACTAACCCGCTCACGTCTGATCAACTGCAACTCACGCTCAACTTCCGAAGGAAGTACATCACTCGCTGTCAGCAGCACCTTATCGATAAGATATTTCCTCCTGGCTTCCATAGGTGCCGGTTAGCTAATTATCAATCAAATGCTTAAGTCTCTTTATCATGGCAGGAATCTGATCACTCTTAACCCCTGTATGGTACTCACCGTTAACCTCTATCACAGGTCCGATACTGCAGCTACCCATGCAGGTAACTACCTCGTAGCTGAACCTGCCATCGCGTGTTGTTTGTCCGGGTTCAATTCCCAGCTCTTCCTTCAATGATGCCAGCACCGGCCCCGATCCGTTCATAAAACAGGAAGTGCCATGACAAACCCTCAGATGAACCTTACCTGCCGGAAAGAACCGGAACTGATCATAAAACGTGGCCAGGCCATAAATCTTCGTGGTGCTGATGCCCAGCAAACTGCCCAGCCTGACTATCGAATACTCTGAAATGTGGCCGGCTTTCTCCTGTATCTCCTGCAAAATTGGAATCAAATCTTCCTTCCTGCCTTGTTTATAGCGGCCAAATATTTCATCTATAACACTTTCCATTCAGTGACTTTAAATTAAATCAACAATGCCAACAGCAAATATATTAATTTATTGTTACAAAATAAACAATGTTATTTTAATAACAGTAAATTTGTGACAGCAAATTATCCGGTTATCAATTGTTTTTACCGGCAATTTGTGTAACTTTACTAATTACCTCTCCCGCTCCGGGGCGGGTGAGCTGAATGCCGGAATGAACAAAAAATATGAATTGCAGGTTTGCCTGGGAAGCTCATGCTTCTCGCGCGGTAACAGGGATCTTATTCTGTTTGTAAAGGATTACCTGAAAAAGAATCATCTTGATGACCGTATTGTGTTCAGGGGTTCGAGGTGTATGGCACACTGCAGCGATGGCCCCGTAATTGTGATTAACGGAAGGGTGATAGACAATGTCTTGCTGTCAGAGATAGAATCTATCCTCGACAATGAATTCGGAAACCTGATATAATTGTACTTGTCATGCTTAAGATAGATCCTGAGATATACATAAACGAAGAGAGGTGCAGGAATTCATATTCCTGCGTCAGGGTATGTCCGGTGAGCGCCATAGAGGTACGTTCAGACAGGAAGAACCCTGCGATAATTCCCGGCAGGTGCATTGGTTGCGGGTTATGCTTTGTGTCGTGCAAACCTTCTGCCATTGAATTCCGCGACTCGGTAAGCCGGGTTCGTGAACTGCTAGGGTCAGGCCGGAAGACAGCTGCCCTGATAGCTCCAAGCATAGCATCTGAATTCGAAGATATCACCGACTACAGGAAATTTGTCGGAATGGTCAGGGCTCTCGGATTTGATTATGTATATGAGGATTCATTTGGTGTTGACCTTATAGCCGCTGCATATGCCGTTCTTTTCGAGAAGTCGGGGGGCAAATATTATATTACCGCCAACTGCCCTGCCGTTGTCAAACTGATAGAGCGGCATTTTCCGGAGCTTGTACCCAACCTGGCCCCGTTAGTCAGTCCCATGGCGGCAACCGCTATGGTTGTCAGGGAAATACATAAAGGAGATATCGCACCTGTATTTATTGGTCCCTGTATTGATGCCAAGGACGAGGCCTTACTTTACAATGGCGGAAAACTTGTTGAGAGCGTTCTGACTTTTATAGAGTTGCGCCGCATGTTCGACGTGATGAAGATACAGGAGAGGCAGGTAACAATGTCGGAATTCGATCCCCCTTTCGGCAACTGGGGCGCCTTATACCCGCTTCCTGCCGGAATTGTCCAGGCCGGCGGAATAAAGCGCGACCTGGCCACTAGTGAGGTAATTACAGCGTCGGGCAGAGAAGATGTAATGGCGGCAATCAGGGAATTTGACAAATATATTGATACAATTAACCACCATTTCAACCTGTTCTTCTGTGAAGGCTGCCTGCTGGGGCCTGGAATGATTTCGCATACCGACAGGTTCAAGAAGAGGGCTCTTGTGAGGAATTACGCGCTTAAAAGGGTGGGACAACTCGACAGGCAACAGTGGGAGAAGGATATGGAAAAATGGTCAGGACTCAACTTCTCGAGGGAGTTTCATCCTCAGGACCAGACCATCCCTGAGCCACCCGATGAAAGAGTAAGGGAAGTCCTTAAAATAATTGGCAAGGAAAACATAGAGGAGGAGATTGACTGCGGGGCGTGCGGATATATGTCGTGCCGCGACTTCGCGGTGACAGTGGCAAAGGGACTTGCGGTTCCCGAAATGTGCCATACCTTCAACCTGCGCAACAAGCAGGAGTACATTGAAAACCTGCGCCAGACCAACAGAAAGCTGGCCGACACGAAGAAGGCACTTAAAGAATCGCAGGAAAACGCTCTCAGGGAAAAAGAGATTGCCCAGAATGCGTCGGACATGATGAACAGCATGCTGGAAAAGCTGCCATCAGGGGTAATTATTGCCGACTCCGACCTGAAGATTCTCCATTCGAACCTGGCATTCATCAACATAATCGGTGAGGACGCCCGATCGATAGCTGAAATTATCCCGGGACTTGCCGGTGCTGACCTTAAGACCCTGCTCCCATACAATGTCTATAACATGTTCACATTCGTATTTAAGGAGAATGAACCGGTCATCAGCAGGGATGTGGCGTTTGAGGAGAAGATGCTAAATATCTCCGTATTCCCGATCAGAAAGAACAGAATTGCCGGGGCCATTGTGAGAGATCTGTACTCTCCTGAAGTGCAGCGGGAAGAAGTAATTAACAGAATCACCGACGTGATTGACAAAAACCTTGAAATGGTGCAGAAAATCGGCTTCCTTCTTGGCGAAGGTGCTTCGGAAACAGAGCGTATGCTGAATTCAATTGTCGATTCATATACGAAAGGTAAGGGTTCCAAAAAAAAGGAATAATGTAAACCATTGGAGAAGAATGAGTTCTATATAGAGGTTAACAGCCAGCAGCGCAATCACGACGGGGAAAGGATATGCGGTGATGTCTTCCTTAACAGGTTTATCAAGGAGGAGAACAGGGTTATTCTGGTTCTGTCTGATGGCATGGGCCATGGAGTCAAGGCCAATATTCTTGCAACCCTTACCTCAACTATGGCACTGAATTTCACCGTTGAACACAAGGAGGTGGAGAGAATTGCCGAAATAATTATGAACACCCTGCCGGTGTGCAGTGAAAGGAAGATAAGTTACGCGACTTTCACGATTGTTGATATCGAAAGTGACAGCAAAACCACAATTCTTGAATATGACAACCCCGCGGCCATAGTGCTGAGGGGAGGCGCCCTGTTCGAACCGGCCTGGAAGAACGTAACTCTCAGCAAAGGCCGGAATGCCGGAAAGTCGCTGCGCACCTGTACCTTTTACCCTAAAAAGGAAGACCGGATTATCGTCTGCTCCGATGGTGTTGCACAGAGCGGTATGGGCAGCGACGCCTGGCCTTTCGGCTGGGAAAGAGACAACATTGCAGCCTACGCGGTAAAGCTCGTCTCCAATGAACCTTCAGTTTCGGCCCTTACCCTTGCCGGAAAAATCGTCACAATGGCCTTTAAATACGACAGCTATAAGGCCAAGGATGACATCAGCAGTGCCGTGGTTTACTTCCGCGAACCAAGAAAAATGCTCCTATGCACCGGCCCGCCTTACGAGAAGGAGAGGGATACCATTCTGGCCGACAGGGTAAAGAATTTCGATGGCAAAATTGTTCTGGCTGGCGGAACCACGGCCGATATCATTGCACGTGAACTTAACCGCGCAATAGTTGACGAGTTCATTTTCGAGGATCCCGATCTGCCTCCCGAAAGCTTTCTCGAAGGCATCGACCTGGTAACTGAAGGAATCCTTACCCTCCAAAAGGTCAGCGAAATGATCAAGTCATTCAGCAACAGCGTCAGACTGGGCAAGGGCCCGGCCGATAAAATTGTGAAGCTACTGATGGACTCCGACGAAATTCACTTCATAATCGGAACCAGAATCAATATCGCTCATCAGGACCCAAACCTCCCCGTCGAACTCGAAATAAGAAGGACTGTCGTGAAACGCATTGCACGTACACTCGAGGAAAAATGGATGAAAAAGGTGACAGTGGAGTATATATGAAGGGTGGAGTAATGGCGTAATGGCGTAGTGACTTAGTGAGGTAAAAGGGTAAAGAGGAGTCAGGTACCGAAGGTCATATGCTCAGCGAAGGTTCTTTGCCCAGTTGAAAAGAACGGGCTGAATCAAAGGGTGAGTCAGATTATCCGGCAAATCATCCGAAAGCTTTACCTCCCCTATCTCCGATCCTGAAGGCAACGGTCCGAGCTTATCCACACAGGCAAGGTAGAACCTGCCGTATCCGGCATATTTTCCGTCACTCACGCTGTATGTAGCTACGCATCTGATAGTGAAGTCAGTGGCTCCTGTCTCTTCATATAGCTCCCTCGATGCTGTCTGGTCGGGCGTCTCCCCATCCTCAATATGTCCGCCTGGCATCTCCCATGTCAATCTTTCCCGATGCCTTACGAATATCCACTTCTCCTCATATCTGGCAGCAATTATAGAGTAAAGCAGTTTCCCTGCTCCCGTGTAATCAGGTTCAAATATTCCGACACTCACCATCAGGATGTTTTTTGGAAATGTAAAGCTACCCAATGTGACTGAAAAACCAAATATGACTATTTTTAACCCGTAATATAAAGTGAAAGCTCACCCAATGGAGATGGTAAAACGTTTAGTCCTGATTCTTACAGTATTATCTGCCCTGCTCTTTTTGTATGGCTACCTCCCGGGCCGGCTGACCATAAGGGTAACAGAAACAGAGATACCATTTGAGAATTTGCCCGATGACCTCAGAGGAATCAGGATTATTCATGTATCAGACCTTCACCTCGACAGCTTCAGAAGGAACCGGCGGGCGGTTGAGAGGCTTGTAAAAAGTATAAACTCCCTCAGTCCCGATCTTGTTTTCGACACTGGTGATTTTATTACAGTTGATCACACCGAGTTTGGCCGTTTCGACACAATACTTGCCAGAATAGAGTCCACCCATGGAAAATTTGCAATTCTGGGGAACCACGATATCGGAACCTATATTGAGAATGTAAATGATTCGATTATTGAACTTACAATCGACAGCGTGAGCACAAAAATCTCGAGATCGGGGTATCACATTCTTGACAGCAGCAATGTGAAGCTCAATATAGGGGAAGCTGTTCTGGCTATTGCCGGAGCCCAGACCAGGGGCCGTCACCCCGGGATCATACACCCCGACCCTTCGGTGGCACTTGAAGGTACCGACGATGCCGACATGAGAATACTCCTGTCACACGACCCCAGTCACTGGGATTATATAATCAGGCATCACCCTTCGGCCGGGCTCACGCTTGCGGGACATACACATGCCATGCAGTTCGGCATCTCGGCCGGAAAGTGGAAATGGAGCCCGGCAAAGTACACCTTTCCGCGATGGTGGGGCCTTTACAGCTTGGGCAACCAGTACCTGTACGTAAACCGCGGATTCGGAACCCTCGGTATACCTGTTCGGATTGGCATGCGACCCGAAATTGCGGTTCTTATACTGGTTAGCAAATAAAAAAAGCGGACAGCCATTTACGGTCGTCCGCTCAAACCCCAAAAAAAACAAAAGCAACCTATGAAAAACCTGCCCTGAAGCAGTGTCGTTCATGTTTTCACAATAGACAAAGTTGTATGACTAATTATTCCCTTCCGGCAAATATCTTGATCTATTCCGCTATTTTTGGCAATCGGCCAATCTGATAACCGGCCCGCATGAAAACCAACCGTACAGTTACAAAAACCATTGATACACAGTTGGGTCCTGTCAGCTTCGAGCTGGTACGCTCACACAGGCGAACCATAGCGATCCAGATTAAACGCGATGGCTCAGTGGCAGTCAGGGCCCCGTATTACTGTACCGAAACAGATATTATCAGGTTTATTGGTGTCAGGGCCGGCTGGATACTGAAACACTCGACCAACAGCAGCAAAAGGCATAAATCGGAGGAGAAGAGTTTCACCGATGGCGAGTTGCACTGGTACATGGGCCAGCAGTTCCCTCTCCGAATAATCACATCTGAGAAAAACAGCATCTCCTTTTCAGGCAGTTTTTTCGAACTAAGGGTGAGTGCCGGTTTCTCACCTGAAACCGGCCGCAAAATGATGGATGCCCTGTACAGAAAACTCTCAATGGCAGTATTTGCCGGGAGACTTGCCGCACTAACCGAAAAATTCTCAGCCTACAGTTTCCAACCTGCCGGATTAAAAGTAAGAACCAGCAAAACCAGATGGGGTAGCTGCTCGGCGAACGGGTCCATCACTCTCAGTTCAAACCTGCTGAAGAAGCGAACCGACCTGATCGATTATGTTATAATTCACGAATTGTGCCACCTCCGTCACCGCAACCACGGACCTGATTTTTACAAACTTCTGGGTGAATTATGCCCCGATTACAAAATCTTAAGGGCCGGGTTAAAATAATACCCGCTTAGATGTCTGGTGAATGACGACCGGAATTGGTGCCGTTAGATTCTTATTCCCATTATTGTGATATCATCAACCTGGGCTTCAGATGACTTCCACTTTTCAAACTCCTCCTCCAGAATTCTTTTCTGCTCTATCATTGGCAGGCCGCTGATTGATTGCAGAAGCAGCTTCAGATTCTTCAGTTTGTATTTCGAGTTGTCGGGTCCGCCGAACTGATCGACATACCCGTCGGTAAGAAGATAAACAGTGTCTCCTTTGTGCATCCTGATAACATGGTTGGTAAAGTGTTCCTTCTCACCGTAAAAAATCCCGATTGGCATCCTGTCGCCCCTGTATTCGGTAATCCTGGCGCTCCTGAAATGCAGCAACGAATTGTAGGCAGCTGCGAACTCCATTGTCTCTGCCTTTACATCAAATACGCAAAGTGCCATATCAATACCATCGGTTGCCTCCCCCTGACGGCCAGTCTGTTTCAGCGACTTCTTAATCCTCTCCCTGAGGAGGTCAAGCACCTCCGATGCCGATAAAGTGGTGTCGGTGTTGATAATTTCATTCAGCAGCGAAATGCCCATCATGCTCATAAAGGCACCCGGTACCCCGTGCCCGGTACAATCTGCAGCAGTAAAGAATACTCTTCCACCTTCCCTTGCTATCCAGTAGAAATCACCGCTTACTATGTCCCTTGGGCGGAATAGTATAAAGTAATCGCTGAATGTATCCCGAAGCATCGATTCATCGGGAAGCATGGCATGCTGGATGCGGCTGGCATATTCAATGCTTGATGTTATCTCCTCCTTCTGGGCGGCAATTTCTGCCGTCCTCTCCCTCACCTTCTCCTCAAGAAGCATCTTGTCGTGCAAAAGCTTTTTCTCCCTCACCCGCATCAGCACGAAAACAAAAACCAGCATGGCGGTAACCATAATCAGATAAAACCACCTCGTCTCGGTTAATCTTGGCCGTACCCTGAACTGAAACTCCCTCTCATCGCTCATTACACCCGATACTGCCCTCGACATAAGCCTGAGAGTGTAATTACCAGGTCTCACAACCATTGAAATCCCGGGTGAGGGAGACCATTCGGTCCAGCCTTCGGTAACACCTGCCAGGTTATATCGGTACTCAACGGCATCCTGACTGATGTAGAATGGTGAAACCAGGGTAAGCCTAACCATCTTGTGTCCTCGGGCAAACTCTGTCTGCGACAGGTTGAAGAATGGCTCATCGTCGCGGGTATAACCTCCCACGTAAAGATTAAGACGGGGAAGGTCTGTTGCTTTTGCATCCGATTCAACCCTGAACAGCCTGTTTGCCTGATCGGTAACCCATATGGTGGTTCCGGAGAAAGTTATGGAGCTGACACCCCGGAACAGTTTCAGATATGACTTCGCCACCCCGGGAAGATCAGTCTCAATGCCAAAGTAAACCGGGGTTCCACCGTCAAAAATCCAGGGTCTGGAGTTTTCAGTGAGGATATACCTCATCTCTCCCCGTAAGGAGCCTGAAAGGCGTTCCAGAGGCTTAAGCGAACTGGTTGCAGAATCATAAAAGGAGACGCCGGTGGCTGTCAGAATAAAAAGCGTATCGCGCATATATTCAACATTATACCGTTGAACAATATCCGAATCCAGCCTGTATTCATCGGCCCCGGTTCCATTCAGGTTGCCTGCCTTAAGCCTCAGAACCGAGTTCTCCGATCCCAGCCACAGGTTCCCGGAGTCATCCATGGCAACTGAAACAAACGTCCTGCTGATGCCCGGGAACGGATATTCACTCTTCCATCCGCCACCGCTGAAAAACACCGAGAAGTAACCACTGTTTGTCGCAATATAATATCTGCCGTCGCTGCCGCGGCTTCCTATTCTGTTTATGTACCGGCCGGTAACTACCGGAACCGCAATGCTGTCGGCAACGGCATATAATCCTCTGCCGGTGGCCGCCAGTATTCCATCGGGAGTAACAACAAGCTGCCGGCACTTGTCGGGCATCCCCTCCACCCGCCTGTATTCATGGTTTACCGACCTTAGCCTGGTAACCGTTCGTGTTACATACCTGTATGATGCAGATGGTTCTTCTGAACCTGCAACACCCTTTATTGTCGCGCTCTCCCTTACTGCGCCGGCTGCGGTTTCAGTTGTGGCAACCCTCTTTCCGAATATCCGGTTAAAGATACTTCCTCTCTCACCCTGCCCTGTTACAACTGTTCCGGCACCACCTGTCTTCTCATCAGCTGCCCTCTCCTGTGGCCTGATTCCTGCGGCAATTCTCTCCCGCCTTATTACCTGTTCGGTATCGTACCGCTTAACCTCCCTGAGCATGAATAACCCGTCGCTGGTTCCGACATAAAGCCTGTTTTTGAACCATGCCGTCGATATCAGGTTACCGGTGAGGCCGGTGTAAATGGTGAAATTACTGACCGGCAGGCTGAAATCGGCCCTTGTGAGCCCGAACTCATGTGAAATCCACAGCCCCGAACTGTTGTCCGATCCCACGGCATAAACCTCATCGTCAGGCAGTCCGGTTTCATAATTAATAATATGGTATACCTTCCTGCTCTCACGGCCTGCCACTATAATTCCCCCTTCAATAGTGCCAAACATGTAGAGCGTGTCGTTTATGCAGTGTCCTGCTGAAAGCAGCCTTTGCCGGAGATAACCATCGTCTTCAGGTTCCCAGTTCAGGAATTCCGTGCCGTCAAAAACATGTATACTGTTGGAACCAAGGCCAATAAGTACACTGCGGTTGTCATACGGCAAAACAAACAGAATCTCATCCCTGGCGGTCATGTAGCCGGTGATAAGTGATACCAGTGTGTCACCGTCAAGCCGGTAAAGCCCATTCTCCCAGGTGCTGACATATATCTCTTCACCGAGCTGAAACATGCCCGAGAACGACTCTTCACTGCCGGGACGAACCACTGATTTCACTGAAAGATCACCGGTGCTGTGGCTCACAATGAACCGTGGTGACAGGAAAAAAACGGCCGAATCGGAAAATATAACCGATGAAACGATGCCGGCGAAGGCAGTATCGGTCTCTATTGCCCTGTATTCATACATACCATTTTCATTGCGGTAAAGGTAACCGTAACCATCCTCCCCGCCTATAAACACACGGCGGGTGGGTTCGTGGTATACCATCGTGAAGGGAATCACAGGCAGACTCAGCAGGTCCCAGTGGTAGCCATCGAAGGTGGCAACCCCTCTCCTGTTCGCAAACAACATGATATTGTAACTGTCCTGACAAATTGCCCAGTTCTGGTCTTCTGCCTGCCTGCTCTCGGTGAAATGTGTAAGGAATACTCCGCCGCTCTGGGCAGAAACATATGCTGAAAGTGAAAACAGCAGTGCGAGTAGCACTGAAACCGCTGACAAACGTATGGAGCCATGGATCACTGAAGGCATCTTCTCTCCTCCTGATGCAATAATGCCCCTAAAGGTAAGCAAAAATTATCTGAAAAATGGAGCATGGTTACGGGCTTCGCCCTCCGAAGCTTTCGGCAGAGACCGAAGGAGGGTTACGCGTTACCGCAAGCCGGACGCCGGAAGCCGGACGCGGTTTTTAAGCAATATTCGTATACACCGCCTGTACGTCGTCGTCATCCTCAATCTTGTCAATCAGCTTCTCAATATCAACAAGATGCTCCTCAGAGAATTCAACCGGCGAATTGGGCATTCTCTTCAGACTCGCTTTTTCAACCTCAATTCCCATATCCTCGAGTGCCTTCGATAATGAACCGAAGTTGGTATAGTCACCATAAACGTAAACCACATTTTCATACAGTTCAACACTCTCAAGGCCCGACTCAATCAATTCAAGTTCAAGATCTTCAAGATTCAGTGAACCGGTTTTCTCAAACTCAAACACTGCCCTTCGCGAAAACATGAACTCGAGCGAACCGTTTGGAACAAGGGTTCCCCCGAATTTATTGAAGTATGATTTGACATTGGCAACTGTGCGTGTGTTATTGTCGGTTGCGCATTCAATAAATATCAAGACCCCGTGAGGGCCCTTGCCCTCAAAAAAAACCTCCGAGAATGTGTCGACATCCTTGCCTGCGGCTCTCTTCAGAGCAGCCTCAATATTGTCCTTTGGCATGTTCTGGGCCTTGGCGTTCATTATTGCGGTGCGCAGCCTTGAATTGACCTCAGGGTCGGGCACACCTTCACGTGCCGCAACAGTTATAGCCTTGGCAAGTTTCGGAAACACCTTCGACATCTTGTCCCATCTCTTCTCCTTCGAAGCCCTGCGGTATTCAAACGCTCGTCCCATATTGTCCTGATTTTAAGTCCCCAAAAATAATAAGGAAATGAATCCGGTATCACCGGTACCACAAAAAAGATTATCCGGGCAAGCAATGGTGTGCTGCCCTGATAATAAGGTGGTAGCTGGAATCTATCTTTCTGTGTAATAAACCGAAGCAACCGATTTAATCGCCCTGTCGGAGAAGAAGTCGCATGCCGGGAAAAACCTGAACCTCCCCCCGTCTTCACCATTCACATCCTCAATTAGCAGTATCTCCTGCTGATCGTTCCGATTGAAGAGTTCCGACCATGTTACCGTCATCCTGTAGCCGTCAGCAGCTACAACGCAAAGCAGGCCGCGTTTGAGCGCATTCTCACTGAGCGGATAATATGGCAGCAGCAGGTCTTTCAGCATTATCCCCCTGAAAGGGGTTGTACTGTGAATTCCCTTTCCTCTGCCATAAAATATTGTATGGTAAGTCAGTCTCGCCATTCCGGAATGGAGTGAACTAAACTCATCCAGAATATTATCATCGGTTCCGTAAACAGAAAAGGAATTGCTGTACATGGGAGACAATCCCTTTACTGTTTCAAAGCTCTTAGGATAGGACCTCACAGTAACTCTGACGGGGTCAGAAATATTCCTTGAGGTAAGCAGGTCGTTGCCTGCTACAATCTTGCTCCCGGTTGGCAGGTCCCACAGCTCATTCGTTTTCGACGGAACAATTCTGGCAACCCTGGTCGCAATGATAATCCGGTGGAGGTTATTGGGGTAGTAGAGCTCTCCCCAGCTGAAAACCACCTTCTCACCACTGCTGTTCTCAACCTCAACAAAGAGATCGATTATCGGCTCAAACTCCTCTGCATTTGCCTTCTGCAGCACCCTGTCATTCAGAATGTCAAGCAGCGAGTAGCCATCATACCTGAATGCGCCGGTGAAACGGTTCCCGCCATCGGCTGCAGGTAAGGCCTCCTTCACAATAACCGAGCGAAGCGGCAGCGATGAGAGATCGGCTGCGCCAGGATTGGCAATCTCGCCTTCAACGGTTATGATTCCAACCGGCAGTTTGTAAGTCTCAACATTGTCATAGAAATTATTCGTTGCACCAGTTGAGTCAATAACCGCGAAATCGTCATGCATTATTACGGAACCCGTGGTTCCAGGTTGATTGCAGCCATAAAGAGACGCAGCCACTGTAATTAAAATTAGAAATCTTCTGATCATTTCTGTTGGTTTTAAAATTTAACACTCGTTTCAAAAGTGATGAACCTGCCCGGACAAACCGCGCCCTTGCTGTCGTAGTAAAGTTCGTTAAAGAGGTTTTGTATACCCAATGATGCTGTAAACGACCTGTACCTGATTGTTCCGCGGATGTCGGTGGTGAGGTAACCCGGGTACCTGTCTGCCCCGATTATCTCATCGAAGGCATTCATATCGTTGGCCCAGGACTGACCGTTGTACCTGGTCATTACCGATACCGATCCCCTGTCGGCCGACCAGGCCAGCCTCACCGACCCTGTGTGGAACGGTACATCGGTAAGGAAGTTGCCAGTTAGGTCGGAAGCAGAGTTCACCCCTGCCTTAAAATCGGTTATTATACTCCGGTTAAATGCATATCATGATTAACTCGTTTTAGATATTAATAATTTCAAATCAATATGCATAATATTGCATATCCGCAAATATACTTCGAATACAATTGCCGGAAATGAGAATAATCATGAATTCAATATTTTAGCTGAAAATGGTAATCTACTGGATGGATTACAAGGGTTAACTCACTGAAAACAGCCATAATACTACGCCCCTCCGAAGAACAGGTATCCCAGCAATATTGCTGCAACGATACCTGCAAAGTCGGCGATCAGTCCGCAGCCCACAGCATAACGGGTGTTTTTTATCCCAACTGCTCCGAAATAGACAGCTATGACATAGAAGGTTGTATCGGTTGCACCCTGTACGGTGCATGCCAGTCTGCCAACGAACGAATCGGCCCCGTGGGTGGTCATGGCATCGATCATCAGTCCGCGTGCCCCGCTGCCGCTCAGCGGCTTCATAAATGCCGTCGGAAGTGCCTCGGTGAAGCTGGTATCAAGACCCATAAGGGCCACAAGCTTTTCTATCCCGCTTACAAGAAAATCCATTGCCCCCGAGGCCCTGAAAACCCCGATAGCAACCAGTATGGCTACCAGAAATGGAATAATCTTAATTGCCATTGCAAAACCCTCTTTCGCCCCGTCAATAAATGACTCATAAACATTCACCCTCTGCTTCAACGCCATCAGAATAAAAATTATAATTATTGAAAACAGAACCATATTGGCAGTAAGTGTTGATATCTTCATTATCTGCTCCTGAGGCAAACGGCTGAACCAGATGATTATGCCCGCAATTATTGCGGTCATTCCGCCAATGTAGGCGAGTACCACCCTGTTCAGCAGGTTTATCTTCTGCATTACTGCCACGCTTATCAGCCCGGCCATCGTGGAGAAGAATGTTGCAAGCAGAATAGGGAGGAATATATCGGCCGGATTAGCGGCTCCAAGCTGTGCCCTGTAAACCATAATACTGATGGGTATAATGGTAAGTCCCGATGTATTCAGCACCAGGAACATTATCATGGGATCCGAGGCGGTGTCGGGTGTCGGGTTGGTCTCCTGCATCTCCTTCATAGCCTTCAGTCCCACAGGTGTTGCCGCATTGTCGAGCCCAAGCATGTTGGCAGCTATGTTAAGCATTATAGAACCATAGGCAGGGTGATTCCTGTCAAGACCGGGAAAGATACGTCTGAAGAAGGGTCCTATAATCTTCGACATCACCCTTACCATACCTCCGTTCTCACCAATCTTCATCAGCCCCATCCAGAGCGTAAGCACACCCGTGAGGCCAAGTGAAATCTCAAATCCGGTTCTAGCGTTCGTGAATGTTGAATTCACAAGTTCATTGAATATTTCAGCATTGCCGTTAAAGATGAGTTGTACGAGCGCAAAAACGAATCCTATCAGGAAGAACGCTATCCATATGTAGTTAAGGGCCATGGCGGGTTGTGGGTTACGGGTTACGGGTTACGGGTTACGGGTTGCGGGTTGCGGGTTGCGGGTTGCGGGTTGCGGGTTGCGGGTTACAGCCACCAAATTAGTGAATAAAACAATATGAGATATTGTAGGTGGAGACTTTGGGCACGGACAGGATATCAAACTTCCCTACCCGGTAAGAAAGGGAGGCAAACCTCTTATGGAGGCCCTTAACGCCAGGCAGTCGGCCAGGGAATCCGACAGCCGCGACCTTACTACCCGGCATCTTTCAGACATGTTGTGAACCCCTAAAACTCCATTATTCGTATATTCCTGAATTTCACTGGCGAGCCGTGGCCAAGGAAACCTATATGGCCACTGGTTCGCTGTAAACCAGGGTGTTTTTCCCCGTCAATGGTACCCTTGTCACGGGCCTCGGCAATGTCACCATCAATAATCACTGTACCATTAAGAATGATCTTAATTGAGGTTCCTTTGACAATCACCTCCTGATAATTCCATTCGCCGACAGGTTTCTGGTAACCCCTGCGTGCCGGGATAACCCCGTAAACCGATCCGTGATACTGGTATGGCCTGAGGTTGGCATAGATCGGTGCGGTATCGTCCAGAATCTGCAGTTCCATACCCGCGTAGGCAGCATCGCCTTCAAGCGGGGCCCTGATACCCAGACCATTATTGGCTCCGGGTGTCAGCTGGAACTCAAATCTGAAAACAAAATCGGAATACTCCTTTGAGGTAAAGAGATTACCTGTGCTCCCCCTTTCAGGCTTAACCACAATGTTACCATCCTCAACAACGTACGAGATTTTGTCTCCTGTCCATCCGTCGAGGTTCTTACCGTTGAACAGTGCCACAAATCCCTCAGCCTGCTCTCCGGAAGTAAGATTATATTGACCTGGTTTTATCTCCCGTATATAGATATCCCTGAAAGCCAGGTCGGTACCGTGTGCCTGGAGTTCAACCGGGCCGGTCGGGAATACAGGTATGCTGCGGTCCCAGTAATTCTCCATAACCACGTCGTCAACCACCAGTATACCATTCAGGAAGACGGTGACCCTTTCACCCTCCATTATGATTCTGAAAGTATTCCACTCGCCCACTGCATTGTCGGCCACTACAAGAGGTTTCGAAGGGTGTTTCTGGTTGTTATAGAGTCCGCCCGACCCTACCTGTGCACCGACGTCCACCCTTGACGTATCCCATATCTGTACCTGGGGTGATCCCCTGAGATAGATGCCACTGTCACCATGCCGTGTAATCTTCCAGTCAACCAGCATCTCAAAATCACCATATTCCTTAACCGAGCACAGGTTATCGCCACTGCCCGAGAACCATATCATGCCATCACGCACACTCCAGTTCTGCAACATTCGCCTGTCAGCCTCCTTCTGTCTGGCATCAAGCTCAGCTTTCGTCATCCGGCTGCGGGTGACAGGGTTTCCGACAAGGCCCTTCCACCCATCCAGGTTGTGCCCGTTGAACATGGGAACAAAACCCTCATCACCGGTCATTACAGAAAGATATTTCCGCATCCTCTCCTTGTCATATTCGCTTTCGTTACCGGTAAGCGACTCTATAGACTTTCCAAGCAGGGTTTTTACAATACTTCCGTTCATTCCGGCAACCTCACCCGCCGGCGGCAATGCAATATTCATTACCGAACGGGCTGCAGTTGCAGCCAGTCCGGGGTCATCGAGGAACTGTCCGACAAAGAACAGGGCCTGATAGGTTCTGATACTTCCGGCAGCCTCAATCACCATTTCCTTCTGTTCAGGGGTAAGCGCAAAAGGGTATATCTTCTTCAGGTTTAGAAGCTTCTGATCAGCAGTAACCCTCGACTGTACAGTCTGCCTTACAAAGGCATCGAACGATACCTTGCCATAGTTTTTATTTCCCGATGCGCAAATATTGTACAAGGCATCGAGGGCATAGTGATCGGGCCAGTAGAGAAGGGCTTCAAAGGCAAGTTCTCTCAGTTGTGAGCTGCCGTTCTCAAATTCCTTCAGAACGGCTGTTGCTCCCCTTGAGCCGCCCAGACGCGACAATACCGGTATTATCACATCTTTATAGTTCTCGTCGTGCAAAAAAGCTGTCAGCTTTTCCACCCTTGCCTCAGTATCGCTGTTACGGGCTGCAGATGCAACCAGTGCAAGCTGCAGTTCAGAAATCTCCTGCTTTTCCGTAGTCTTATCAAGCAATGCAATCAGGTCGGCCTGATTTGCTTCACCAGCAAGACTTTTAAGGGCCATTATGGCTGCCGATCTTAAGCCGTCATCCTGCGAGCCTGTAAAGCCCATAACCAGGGGGAAATATTCCTCATTACGACTCCAGGCAAGCAGTCCGATTATTGTACTTCCGGCCATGGGTCCGGCCTGCCGGAGTTTTTCAGCCAGCATGGCCATCGATCGGGAATCGAGCAGGGTTACCAGTGCTGAGGCAGCTGCCTCCTGATCGGGCCCGTTCTCATACATTAGAAGGTAGTCGGTAAGCGCAGGTATAGCCTCACTTCCTTCAAGAGCTGCCAGATTAACTGCCGCTTTGGTTCTGACAATCTCGCCGGGGTCAGCAAGAAGAGTTCTCAGCACCGGAATCGCAGCCTTATCGCCCCTGTTGCCCAGCATCGCTACTACCTCTGCTTTCCTTTCGGCCCCTAAATTCTTAAGTGAAGTGATCCAGAACGAAGTAACCCCGTCACCCTGGAGCCCGGCAGCAATACTCATGGCTTTACCTCGAAGGGCAACATCTTCACCCTTCATGACTTTGACCAGTTCCCTGTTGATGGTCAGGGGGTTAAATCTGGACTGCAGTTCAAGCACCGATGATTTATACTGAACAGATGTTGTTTTCGACATAACGGTTTTCAGTATCCTGTCCATTTCCTTTGTTTTTCCGCCATAGCCCAGATTCTCTGCAAGCTCCAGCAGCGATGCAGTGGCGCCCGTTGACTCCCAGTTAAACCGGGCTGCTTCTGCGGCTTTCAGTAGCACCGGTATTGCCCCGGGCTGCCCGGTAACCGCCAGTGCCCTGTATGCCGCGGCTTTTATACCGGCATCGGTTGAGCCTGCATAGCTGATCATTTCAGGTGTCACCTCTCCGGAACCAGCAGAAGCAAGTCCGTTCAGCACTGCTGCCGCAACATGGGACTCACCCCGGCCAAGTGACTGGTGCAGTATTCCTGCGGCCGCAGGGGTTCCAACCGAGACTAATGCAATAACGGCATGTTCAGCAACCTCAGGTTTACCCAGCAGTGCATCAAGCACAGGCAATGACTGGTCGGAACCGATATAATTGAGCTGGCTTATCAGGAATATCTTCACCTCACTGTCGGATGCCCTGGTTATCCACTCCAGGCAGGTTTTCTCCCAGGCATCAGCTCCTTCTCTTTCGTCTTTCCGGGAAAGGTACCTCGACATCTGTTCGATTGCCATTCTTACCCTCGAATCGTCCCCACTCCCTGCAGTCACAAGCTGACTGAATATCATTTCATGCCCCCCGCGGCCCATTGAGAACATCTCGTCCATAAGTTTTGTTGCTGACCGGCTGTCGCGTGCAGGCATCTGAGCCAGAAGGTCAGCAACCCTGGTACTCAGTAGTCTGACATCCTGCCCCGCCATAGTGTAAGTCAGAGCTGTCAGTAGCGCTGAGACGACCAAATATCTTCTGATTTTCATATCGTTTATGAGTTTATTTCCCGTTACATTGACCATTCACCTCTCATTGCGGGTGCTGAAAGCATGTTTGCAGCTTCATCGTCTGTAAATTCCTGCTTCACCGGATCGAAGCCCAGGTTCCTTCCAAGCCTTAAAGCCACAACACCCATATTTACAATTGTGCACGAACGGTGTCCGTTAATCTCGTTAAGGGCAAATCTCTCCCTTGTTCTTACCGATTCGCTGAAAGATGTAATCTGCGCCGCCGGTTCGGGAAGAGAAACAACAAGCCTCTCAAAGTCCCTGATATCCGACCTGAAGCCCCTGAACACCTTGCCAAGAGGCCCTTCTACATAAGCAGCTGTACGGTCGCGGTTCTCGCCATCGAGTATTATGCGGCAGCCATCTTCGTAGGTATAGGTGATTCTTCGCCACGAGCCGACAGCGTCATGGTGCTGCTGCGGAGCATCAATCTCAACCAGTACAGGACTTGTATCATCCTTGCCCAGCAGGTACTGGACAGGGTCGAGATAATGCTGGCCCATATCACCTAAACCTCCGCCGTCATAATCCCAGTAGCCTCTGAACTTTGCATGCACTCTTTCGGGGTTATATGGTTTGAATGGTGCAGGACCCAGCCAGAGCTCGTAATCGAGATTTGACGGAACCGGCTCGGGTTTGAGGTTATGTTCACCGCTCCAGTAGAACTTCCAGTCGAATCCGGTAACACCGCTTACGGTGAATGTAAGTGGCCAGCCCAACAGACCCGAATCAATAACCCGTTTCAACTGCCTGGTGGTAGTGCCAAGTCCATAAAACGGATCTTTGAATCTGAACCAGGTATTCAGCCTGAACATCCTGCCGTTGGACCTGACTGCTTCAACCACACGCTTTCCTTCTCCTATGGTTCGGGTCATGGGTTTCTCGCACCATATATCCTTGCCTGCTTCGGCAGCCATCTTTGCCATTATTCCGTGCCAGTGAGGAGGTGTTGCAATGTGTACAATATCGATATCGGGACGGCCGATAAGATCCCTGAAATCATTGTATCCCTTTACTCCGGGCCCGGCAGCCTTCAGGGCCGCTCCGAGATGGTCAGAATCGACATCACATACCGCCAGCAATCGGGTTCCATCATACCCGAAGTGACCCCGGCCCATGCCACCCACACCTATTACACCTTTTGTAAGCTGATCGCTGGGGGCCAGATAACCACTGCCTCCCAGAACATGCCGGGGAATAATTGTTAGTGCAATAGTTGCAGCGCCCGTTTTCCTGAGGAAGCTGCGCCTGCTGTTCATCTCTTTTGTCATCGGGAATCTATTGATTTATAAATAATTGAATGACCGGCAGTAAAATATGCCATATTTACCTGTTTTTCATAAACTTTTCTATCTCAGCTACCGTCCTGGGCAAGCCGGGGGTGAGATTCTCGCATCCTGTTTCGGTGATAAGGATAGTATTCTCAACCCTTACCCCAAGTTTCTCGTCAGCGAAATAGGTATATGGTTCATTAGCTATAACCATTCCGGGCCTGAGAACTTTGGGAGACCCCCCCACATCGTGTACAGCCATACCAACATAGTGACCGAACCCGGCTCTGAGAGCCTTCATAAGCGAAGAATTCATATCGAATCCCTTAGCCGTAAGCATCTCAGCTATTTCTTTCTCAGCCTGGGCCCTGTCGATACCGGGCCGGAAAACCTTGAGACCTGCCTCATGAATAGCCAGTGATGCCTCATATATCTCCTTCTGTCTCGGAGTGAATTTTCCATTTGCCGGAAATGTTATTGTGATATCAATATCGTAGTAGCCCAGATCGGGGCCGGCATCAACCACCAGAAAATCGCCGTCAGCCAGGGTGCGGTCATATATATGGTAGTGCACATTGGTGTGGTTTATATCGGTACAGATGATTGTGTTATATGCAAGGTCCTGCGCACCAAGCCGGCGGCATGTATATTCAAAAAGAGCCGCCAGTTCACGTTCGGTGACACCGGGGCGTGTTGAACGCATCAGCTCGAGATGCGCCTTCACCCCTATTTTGCCTGCCTCTCTTAGAAGTTCGATTTCTGCAGGGCTTTTGATAATCCGGAGTTCATGTATCGCATTGCTGCAGTCTTCAACCCCGACACCCGGGAAACGATTCACGAGATTCGCTACAAACTGCATCTCCCTTGTCATCCGTCCGTCCCAGATATTGTTCACCATGGTTCGGTTAAGGGTACGCAGCTTTTCATTACTGCATTCGCGCGGCAGCTCTTCAGGCTGAAAACAGGTGTAGAATTTTTTGAAGGTTTTCTGTCTCTCCTTCAGAAAGTCCTCCATCTCTGAAGGTTTCTTTACCATGGTGATACCTGTATATCCGGTGGGATCAGCTGCCAGTTCAACCGGCTCGCCGCAGTCGCGGACAATATACTCGGTAAGAGTGGCAAAAAGGACTGACTCACGCCGTACAGGATCGATTACAAGGTAAGCATCGGGAACAGCTACACCTGTGAGGTACATAAAATTGTTATTCTGAAAGAACCTGTAGTAATCGGTTCTGGCCGCAGCCCCCATTATGATTATCAGTCCGTCGCTGTGCTGAGCCATAAGCTTGTCGCGCCTGGCAGCATATTCAGTCTTTTCAAACCTTTGGGCACAGACTTCGGCCGGGTTAGGGAAGATGGCTAAGGCGGCGAAAATCAGGAAAAGTAGTCTTCTCATAGTATCAGTTATTTCAGGGTTATATCCAAATATAGTTCCTTACTCCTTTAAATGGCTGACTGAGGTCGATGTTGTCCTATCTCCGGGCGGTATAGATTGCCGAGCCAAGAAGGAAGATCATGCAGAACAACATTACCGACATTCCCCATGTCACATTGCTCGCCTGGGTAATTAATCCCATAAGCGGCGGGAACACGGCTCCACCACTGATGGCCATCATCATAAGCCCCGATATTTCGCTGCTGCGTTCGGGATAGGCTCTGACGGCAACAGAGAATACCAGGGGAAAGATATTTGCAACTGCCAGGCCCGTGATGAAAACAAGCATCCACACTGTGAACTGATTCACAGATGATGGAAGGATAAGGATAGCCAGGAATGAGATTATTCCCAGTACCGATGTTGAAATATAGAACCGCTCAGAGGTTATTCTTGTCAGCAGCAGGGCGCCGGCAAAGGTTCCTGCCATACGGCCCAGAAAGTAAATACTGCGTCCCGATTCGGCTGCCTCCTGGAGGAAACCGTACCTGTGCATCAGAAACTGGCCTGAATTTGAGTTGAATCCAACATCAACCCCAACCACGATGAATATTGACAGAACCATCATCAGAACAAATCGGTTTCCGAGAAGCTTCAATGTTGTCTGAAGCGTAGCCTTCACCACCGCCGGACTCTCATCAACCTTAATCATACCGAGCCACAAAACCGATAGTACCGAAACTATTCCGAATGCCAGGAATAGTATCTTCCAGTCGCCGAACCGGGAAGCAAAGAATGCCGCCAGTGGTGGCGCCACCATCGAACCAATAGCCTTTATGAACTGAGAAAAGCTAAGAAAGCTTGATGTTCTGTTTCCCGGAACCACATCGACAAGCAGCGGGTTGGCTGATACCTGAACAATGGTATTGCCGATTCCAAGCAGTGCAAACCCGGCTAAAACCATCGGGAACCTGTAGACCAGGAATGGAACGAGCATGCCGGCAGCAGTTACAGCCATACCTATATTCAGCATCAGTTTTTTACCTATTCTCGACTGTATTATGCCAACCGGAACCGACAATATAAGAAACCAGAGAAACGCAGCTGATGGAATGAGCTGAGCCATGGTGTCGCTGAGGTTCATATCGGCTTTGACACGGTCAACACCAATGCCGACCATATCGACGAAGCTCATCACGAAGAATGAGAGCATCACCGGGAAGAGTGTCCTTAAGTTGATTCTTGAACTCATTGCAGATTCTATTTATCGGGTTATTATACTTTTACATAAGCGGCAGGGCGTGCCTGACCGATGCCCAGAAATTCTCGTCGATAAGGTAAGCACTTCCTGCCAGGGCCGCATCCTCCTTCAGTACAGAGATCTCGACCCGTGAAGAGCATCCTTCTCCGGTAAGGGTCGTAAGCAGTTCGTCACCGAATAAGCTGAAGGCACCTGAGATATTACCACCGATTACGAGTACTTCCGCGCCGAAACCTTTCAGCCAGGGAGCAAGAAAGATGCCCAGGTTCCGGCCAAATTGTCTGAAAATCTCCATCACCTTCGCCTCAGTTCCGGCAATAGCAACCATTTCTTTCACGCCTGTCACATCAGTTCCGGTAATTGCTTTATATTCACCTGTGAACCAACGTGTTGAGAAATACGCGTCGGCAATTGAGTTACCAAAAGGAAGATGGTAAAGACAACCCAGGCGGGGCACCTGTTCACCCTCGACAACCGGTGTTTTATCGGCAATAAAGGCGGAACCAAAGCCAGTTCCCAGAGTAATTGCCACCGACCGCGAAACGGTTGCTGACTTGCCGGCCCATGCTTCACCCATAGCGAACGAGGTGGCATCGTTCATGAACCGCACCGGAAATTCTTCGCCGAAGCCAAGTGAACTCCTTATGGCATCGGCAATGTTGAATCCGTACAGATTCTCATATTTTGTCACACCCCTGAAGAGAGCTATCCCATTCACATAGTCGAATGGTCCGGGCATTGCAAATCCTATCCCCGCCGGTTCAACACCCCCTGGAAGTTTACTGATAGTTTCCCCCACACATGCAGCCCATTCGGCCACGATTCTGAAAGCCTGTTCCTTGTTGTCGACGGGCCTTCCTGTAACTGTTTCAGATAATATATTGCCTGTTAACAGGTTAACAGCAGCGCAGGTTATATGACTGCCGCCTATATCAGTACCTATTGCTATGGGTTGATTCATAATATATTGCCAGGTTAATGTATGTATCCGGGTAGTCGGATTTCAGGTTATGAATGTATTTAAATAAATTAATTAAATCAAACATGATGGTATTTAGGCATGATTTATAGATAGTATGTTTTTAAAACATACGGCACCTGCATTGGCAATTAGCAAAACTAATTACCTTGGCAGTAGGTTGGAATGCAAAATCCGTGGAGATCTAAAACCCAATCTACTAACTCATAATTAAATTGTTACGATGAAAAGGAGAGTATTACTGACAGGCATCTATCTGCTGATTGCCATAATGGCTTATACGCAGCAGATACCCTCACCCAGGGAGCATTTCGGGTTTAACATAGGTGACGATTACATGTTGACATCCTATACCCAGACAGAAAGCTACTTTAAAAAGCTTGATGCGTCGGACAGGGCAAAACTGGTTGACATTGGGCTCACCGAGGAAGGCCGGACACAATACATGCTTATTGTCTCCTCACCTGAGAACATCAGAGATCTGGACAGGTACAAGGATATTGCCAGGAAAATGGCTGTAGCCGAGGGTATTTCCGATGCCCAGGCAAAACAGCTTGCAATGGAAGGGAAAGCTGTTGTATGGATCGACGGCGGTCTTCATGCAACCGAGGTTGTCGGATCACATCAGCTTATCGAAACGGCTTACCAGCTTATAACAAGGACAGATGTCGAGACGATGGATATTCTCAGAAATGTTATAGTTCTTCTGGCTCATGCGAATCCCGATGGTCATGAGTTGGTAGGTTCATGGTATATGAAGGATGAAGACCCCTTAAGGAGAAGGACAAACATTCCAAGGATGTATCAGAAATATGCAGGGCATGACAATAACCGTGACTTCTATATGCTGGCCCTGCGCGAAAGCAGGAACCTGAGCCGGCAGCTTTACATTGAATGGAATCCACAGATTCTATATAACCATCACCAGACGGGTCCTGCCGGTACTGTTGTTGCAGGTCCTCCATTCCGCGACCCCCATAACTACGTTTACGACCCCCTGGTAATGACGAGTCTCGATGCAGTGGGTGCCGCCATGGCTAACCGTCTGATTTCGGAGAACAAGCCTGGCTACACCCAGAAGGGTGGTTCACAGTATTCAACATGGTACAATGGCGGGCTGAGGACAACAGGCTATTATCATAATATTATAGGGCTCCTTACCGAGATTATCGGAGGCCCCACACCGAGTGAGATTCCTGTTGTGCCAAACAGGCTTATGCCTAGCAGTGCGAATCCTTTCCCGATTGAACCGCAACCCTGGAATTTCAGGAAATCGATAGACTACTCCGTATCACTTAACTATGGAGTTCTCAACTATGCAAGCCGTTACAGGAGTGAGCTTCTTTACAATATATACCGTATGGGGATGAATTCGATTGAGAGGGGTAGCAGTGACTACTGGACTGTTTCGCCCAAAGATATTGCCTCAATAACCGGTGAGGTGGCAGCCCGTTCAGGCCAGAGACTTACACCCGAGACATACAGACAGTTGATGAAAGATCCCGAGAAGAGAGATCCCAGGGTATACATTATACCGGCAAATCAGAAGGATTTTCCGACAGCGGTAAAATTCATCAACTCTCTGATAGGTTCCGGGATAAGGGTACATAAGGCTAATTCAGATTTTACGGTGAACGGAAAGACATACCCGGCAGGATCGTTCGCTGTAATGACCGATCAGGCATTCAGACCGCACGTGCTTGATATGTTTGACCCGCAGGACCACCCGAATGACCTGCAATACCCCGGCGGCCCGCCGGTCGCGCCTTATGATGCAGCAGGATGGACACTTGCATATCAGATGGGAATCGAATTTGACAGAATCCTTGATAAGGTAGAGGGTCCATTCTCAGTAATTCCCTACGGCGAGCAACAAATGATGCCAGCCATTCCCGCCCCTGGTTCCGCCAAAGGAGGATATATACTTAGTCCTGATGTAAATAACTCATTCATTGTTGTTAACCAGCTTCTTAAAGAGGGAATAAAGGTTTCGAGAATTACAGCCACTGCCAAAAACATTCCGGGTGCAGTTCCAGGTGCCTTTTTCATTGCCGCCTCAGGCAAGGCCCAGATAGTGGTTACAAAAGCAGCATTGGCTAACGGGGTGAATGTTACTCCGGTAAACCAGACCCCGACAGGGCTCGAGCGGGTTTTACCTGCCAGAATAGCGATTTGGGACAGGTATGGTGGTTCAATGCCCAGCGGATGGCTCAGGCTTATGATGGAGAACTTCAGCTTTCCCTACACTGTCATATACCCCCAGAGAATCGATGCAGGAAACCTGAAGAATGATTTCGACGTGATTATCTTCCCTTCGGGAGCAATACCCGGAGTTCCGCGTGGTGAGTCGGAAGTACCGCGTCAGGGAGGCGGACAACCACAGACCTTTGACAATACTCCTAAGGAATTCAGGCATATGATGGGGAATATATCGGCCGACCAGTCAGTTCCGCAACTCAGAAAATTCGTTGAAGAGGGTGGTGTTATCGTGGCTATTGAGTCGAGCACAAACATTGCTTACCATTTTAACCTTCCTGTTAAGAGCGCCCTTGTAAAAAGCGATGAACAAGGCCAAGAAAGGGCCCTGTCGAGGACGGAATTCTACATCCCTGGAAGTATTCTCACTGCAAACATAAACACCTCTGTTCCATCAACATGGGGAATGAATGAGATTGCGGACTTTTACTTCGACGAAAGCCCGGTGTTTCGTTTCACGTCGGAGGCTAGTGATGGGGTAATACGCAGACTTGCCTGGTTTTCGAATGATTCACCTCTGAAAAGCGGATGGGCAATGGGACAGGAGAACCTCAAGGATGGAATAATTGCCGCTGAGGCAAGTGTTGGAAAGGGACGGGTGCTGCTTTTCGGCCCGAATATTGCCTTCAGGAGTCAGCCTCATGGCCTCTTCAAACTGCTATTTAACCATCTTTATACAAAATAGCAGGGCTGTACAGAGCTTTTGATATGATTTCTGTTCTGGTTATTGAGAAGTAAATATTGTATATTTATTGCTCTGAATAATCGTTCGAGTACAAATAACCAAAAACCAACCATTTTATGCCCAAAGTAACTAAGGAAGATGCGCTGCTTTACCATAGTAAAGGACGCAAGGGAAAGGTAGAGGTAATACCGACCAAACCCTACAGCACACAAACTGATCTCAGTCTGGCCTACACCCCCGGAGTAGCCTTTCCATGCCTTGAGATTGAAAAAGACCCCGAGAAGGCTTACGACTATACCGCCAAGGGGAACCTCGTTGCAGTAATCAGTAACGGAACCGCAGTTCTGGGACTAGGCGATATTGGCACTCTGGCCGGCAAACCGGTGATGGAAGGAAAAGGACTTCTTTTCAAAGTATTTGCCGATGTTGATGTATTTGACATTGAGGTTGATGAAAAAGACCCCGGGAAACTCATTGAGTTTTGCAGACAGATAGCGCCTACTTTTGGCGGCATTAACCTCGAAGATATTAAGGCCCCTGAGTGCTTTGAGGTTGAGACAGTTCTGAAGGAGATACTCGACATACCGGTGTTCCACGACGACCAGCACGGAACTGCCATTATCTCTGGAGCAGGGTTGCTGGGTGCCCTGGAGCTTACAGGGAAAAAGATCGATGAAATCAAAATGGTCGTAAACGGAGCAGGTGCCAGTGCCATTTCCTGCTCTAAGCTATATGTCTCTCTGGGTGTCAAAAGGGAGAATATTGTAATGGCCGACAGCAAGGGCGTACTTAACCGGCAACGGAAAGACCTTAACATTCACAAGCAGGAGTTCGCAACCGACAGGAAGATAAATACTCTGGCTGAAGCATTGGTCGGGGCAGATCTTTTCCTCGGTCTTTCAGTGGCAAATGTGGTAACAAAGGAGATGGTAAGGACGATGGCACCGAACCCGATAGTATTTGCCATGGCTAACCCCAACCCTGAGATCAGCTACGATGAGGCCATGGAGAGTCGTGATGACCTCATATTTGCAACAGGCAGGTCAGACTATCCCAACCAGATAAATAACGTCCTCGGCTTCCCGTTCATTTTCAGGGGAGCACTTGATGTAAGGGCAACAACAATAAATGAGGAAATGAAAATGGCTGCGACACATGCCCTTTACGAACTGGTCAAGCAGCCTGTTCCTGATTCGGTGGCAAAAGCATACAATGTTGACAAGCTTGAGTTCGGAAGGAAGTATATCATTCCTAAGCCACTCGATCCCAGACTGATATCGTATGTTGCCTCAGCGGTTGCCAGGGCAGCTATTGAAACGGGTGTTGCGAAGGACACAATTGACGACTGGGATGCCTACAAGAAGAGTCTTTCGAAAAGGACATCAGAACACATAGCCAATATTGCCAAAATTACAGGGCTGTAACCAAGGCTAAGCACTTATTAAAATGAGCGGCGGCAGGATTAATCTCCTGCCGCTTTTTCTTTAACCAGCAACCTCTTCCTAACAACTATTCTTTTCCCTCTTCCTTTTCTCCATCTGGCAGCATACTTTGGCATCGTACATTGCAGCTATAAGGGAGGCTGTCTGCGGAATATTAAATGCACTCCTGTTAATTGTGGCATCAAACAGATAATCGATGTTTATTGATTTCTGCTTCAGAAAGGTCTGAATCAGCTTAAACCTTTTTTCATCATTATCAACGACATACTCCTCGGCCTTCTCAATATTCATGTTTTTCTTCTTCATTACATTGTCTACCCGCCAGTAAAACGGAGCCATCAGCCTTATATGAAGAGAATCGGTGATATTATGGGCTATCGAAACTCCTCCCCTGCCAACCACTACCACGTATCCCTCCTTACAGATAGAGAGAATAACGTCTTCTATAGCCCTCTTAATGCGCTGATCGCTCACGAATGAACCGGAAAAAGCCATAATCATTTCCGACAGGTTACTATGCTCAATGCCCTTGTAAAAACCCTCAACCCTCTCAGGGTCGGTGTTAATTTCCCTGGCAATGCGGTGTATCACGTCCTTGTCTATCCAGCGCCATTTAGATGTCGCATACTTCTTATTGAGGATGTCGGCAACACTCTCGGCCACCTGCCTGGCATCACAGCCAGTTTGTCGTGACAGGGTTATAACAGGACCATCCTCGGCCGAAGGCTGCCCAAGTAAGGCCTCCCTGTGTCTCTTGTCGAAGTAATCGAAGAATTTCTTCATATGATAAGAGGTTCTGGGTTAAAATTACTTAATGCAACAGTGCCATTTGATTATTCCAGCTTGTCCCGCACCGGGCGGCCGGAAAGGTTCCGGCAGATCAGGAACGAAACTTCCATAATTTACGGTTTTTTTTTGAGCTGGCAATCGCCGGAGCCCTTTTTTTGAAGTATCATCTTACAGAGCAAACCAGCCAATTCGCCGAAGATGGTTCAGAAGACATATAATTGTAGAACCAGATTTATTTTTAGACCTTTTTAAGATTTACATTTACACCTGAATAACACATATATATTATGGATCCTGAAATACTCACAAAACCCGAACTGATCTGGTTCATAATCGGCCTGATCTTTCTCATCCTGGAACTGATACTTCCCGGATTTGTCGTTTTCTTCTTCGGAGTCGGAGCATGGATAACTTCGCTGGTTTGCCTGATTGCAGAACCTGGCACAAACCTGCAGATTGTAATCTTCGCAGCCTCCTCAATTATTACCCTGGTAGCCTTCCGGAATCTTCTGAAAAAGAAATTCTTCGACTCCAAAGAGATGAATTCAGGGATGCTTGAAGATGAATTCACCGGCAGGCAGGCAACAGCCATTACTTCATTCGGAAAAGGCACTAAAGGCAAGGTTGAATTCAAGGGCACCTCATGGTCAGCCTCTTCCGAGAATGAAGTCACTGCAGGCGACACTGTAATCATTATCGGCAAGGATAGTATAAACCTAAATGTTGAACCAATAAAATAACCAGATGGAATCTACAATTATTCTTTTGGGTGCGATATTCCTTGGATTTATCGTCATCCTCTCAATGATCAAAATCGTACCCCAGAGGTCAGCATTCATTGTTGAACGTCTCGGAAAGTACCGTAGCACACTTACTGCCGGCTTTAATATCCTTATCCCCTTCATAGACAGGATCAGGTACCGGCATACGCTGAAAGAACAGGCAATTGATGTCGCTTCGCAAATATGTATCACGCGTGACAATATTGCCGTCGAGGTTGATGGAATCCTTTACTTCCAGGTAATCGATCCGCAAAAGGCGTCATATGGTATTGATGATTACAGGTTTGCTTCGATACAGATTGCTCAGACAACAATGAGGAGCGTTATAGGTCGCCTTGAACTCGACAGAACCTTTGAGGAGAGGGAAACCATAAACACTTCGATAGTGGAAGCCGTCGACAAGGCAAGCGAACCATGGGGTATTAAGGTAACCCGATACGAGGTTAAAAACATCACTCCTCCCCAGAGCATCAAGGATGCCATGGAAAAGCAGATGAGGGCTGAGCGTGAGAAACGCGCCAAAATTGCTGAATCGGAGGGCGAAAAGCAGGCCAAGATCAACGTTGCGGAAGGTGTCAAGCAGGAACTGATTGCCAAGTCGGAAGGCGAAATGCAGAAAAGGATCAACGAAGCCAGGGGCCGCTCTTCAGAGATTGAACAGGTTGCAACTGCCACAGCAAACGGTCTCAGGGCCATAGCTATAGCGATATCGGAAGAAAACGGGCTTAATGCTGTAAACCTCAGAATTGCTGAACAGTACCTGTCGGAGTTCGGAAAACTGGCTTCGCAGAATAACACGATGATTATTCCTTCAAACCTTACTGACATAGCCGGGGTTGTGGCTACTGCAACATCGGTTTTTAACGAGATAAAGGATAAGAAATAACGTAATTACCTAATTACAAGGCACTGCGAAAAAAACCGGGACGGGTATTCATCCGTGCCGGTTTTTTTTTGTGTGCTACAGCGACTCATGCTCGGTTCGCCTTATTATCTCATTCTGGAGATCCTCGCCCAGATCATTAAAATAATCGCTGTAACCTGCAACCCTTACAATAAGATCGCGATGGAGCTCAGGATGTTTCTGTGCCTCTCTTAATGTGTCAGCATCTATTACATTGAACTGGATATGATGTCCGTCCATACTGAAATAACTGCGGATCAATGCAGTAAGCTTTGCATAGTTTTCCTCATCCTCAAAGAACTTAGGTGAGAATTTCTGATTCAGCAGAGTACCTCCGGTACGCAGATGGTCAATTTTGGAAGCCGATTTGATAACCGAAGTAGGGCCTTGCCTGTCGACACCCTGGAAAGGTGAGATGCCTTCCGATAAAGGGACCCATGCCTTCCGGCCGTCAGCAGTCGCACCAATCACGCTGCCGAAATAGACGTGTGATGTGGTCGGAAGCATATTTATCCGGTGTATGCCTCCCCTTGGGGTAGGGCGGCCGTTAACTGCATCATAGAAAATTTCGAAAACATCAACCGCATGTCTGTCGGCATAATCGTCATCATTACCAAATTTAGGCGAGTTGTATATTAAATCGTACTGCACGTTCTCATAGCCGGTGAAGTCTGCTTCCAGGGCCCCTTTCAACTCCTGCCAGGTGTACTTTCCGGTATCAAAAACATTGTACCTGATTGAGGAGAGTATGTCAGTAATGGTACCTAGCCCGACACCCTGGATATAGGTTGTGTTATACCTTGCACCGCCGCTGTTGTAATCCCTGCCGTTCTGAATGCAGTCCTCTATCAGCAGCGACAGATACGGCACCGGCAGATAAGTGGCGAATGTGCTTTCAATTACATTATTGCCCCTCACCTTCATGTCGACAAAATGTGTGATCTGCTTTTTGAAAGCCTCCATCACTGTTTCAAAGCTGGTAAACTCTTCAATACCGCCGGTTTTAAGCCCGATCTGCTTCCCGGTGCGTTTATCAAAACCGTTGTTAAGTGTAATTTCAAGAACCTTGGGAATATTAAAATAACCTGTCAGCCAGTAACATTCTGTTCCGAAAGCACCTGTTTCAACGCATCCCGAGGCACCTCCGTTACGGGCATCGGTAATGCTCTTACCCTGCCTGAGAAGTTCCTGAACAATTGCATCGGTGTTAAAGCATGATGGCTGGCCGAATCCGGTTTTGATAATATCGAGAGCCTTATGTATAAATCTGTCGGGATTCTTTCTGCTGATCTGAACCATTGAACTGGGTTGCAGAATCCGCATCTCCCTTATAACATCCAGCAGGATATAGGTCATTTCATTTACAGCATCGGTTCCGTCGGGTTTTACGCCACCAAGGTTTATAAGACAGAAATCGGTGTAGGTGCTGCTCTCCTGGGCAGTAACCCCCATCTTCGGAGGGGAGGGGTGGTTGTTGAATTTGACCCAGAAACAGCCGAGCAGTTCAAGTGCCTGCTCATGCGTCAGGCTACCATCATCAATCTGACGTTTGTAAACAGGCCAGAGATGCTGATCGAGCCGCCCGGGGTTGAAGCTGTCCCACGGATTGAGCTCTGTTATCACACCAAGGTGTATAAACCAGTAATGCTGAAGCATTTCGTGGAACGTCTCAGGTGCATTGGCAGGAACCCTCCTGCAAACAGAAGCCATGTTTACCAGTTCAGCCCTGCGAGCCGGGTCTTTCTCTGCAGCAGCGAGCTCTTCGAGTCTGGCAGCATGCCTTTCAGCATACATTATAATTGCATCACAGGCAATATCCATCGCTTTAAGTTCCTCGAGCCTGCTGTAGGCCTCTTTGTCATTGAAGAAGTCAAGTCGGCTTACTGAAACTGCAATCTCACGTTTAAGATCATTGAACCCGGTGCTGAACATCTTGTATCCCAGCACAGTATGTCCGGGGGCCCTCTGTTCCTGGAACTCTGTAAAAACACCTGCCCCGTAGGCATCCAGCCATTCCGGGGTCATCAGGCTCATTATCCTGTCGCGGTTGCTCTTTCCTTTCCAGAAAGGGATTATCTTATTCCTGTAAATCTCCTTAACATCATCGCTTACCCTGAAGAAGACCTTCTCCCGTGAATCGAGAATCTCAAGATCTTTAACCGAGTGCAGCGATATCTCAGGATAAGTAGGTGTTACTTTCGGGCCGGGCCCTCTTTCTCCTACTAGAAGTTCACCATCATTGATGCATAGTTCCTTATGCCTGAGTATGTATTCGAAGGCCCTCGCCCTCTGTACCGGCACCGATAATCCGCGCGATTCAGCGCTCATATAGAAATCGGTTATCAGACTTGCACGCTCTGCAGTAAGGCTCTCTACTGCATTCAGACTCTGTTCGCGCAGTCTGTTTACCCTTTCAGTCATCTTATTGGTTTTCATCGTATTAATTCATTTTAGGTGTCGTATGCGTAATCATCCCCCTACTTTTACCTTTGCCCCGGTTCCTGCAAAAAAAACTTTGAGTTCATCCATCCTTTCAAAGTCAGGCTGGGAAGTGTCGCCCATCAGGTATGGAAGGCCGAACCTGGTGTATTTCGAAGCTCCGATCCTGTGAAACGGAAGAAGGTCAACACCTTTCAGGTTCGGACGGAGGTTTTCTTTTACAAAGGCAAAAAGCTCGCCAAGGTTCTTTTCATCGTCATTATGGCCGGGAACCACGGGCACCCTGATATGTACATCGGCTCCGTGACGCAAAAGCATCCTCAGATTTGCGATTATCAATTTGTTCGATATGCCCGTGTACTCAATGTGCTTCAGCTCATCCATCACCTTAAGATCGAACAGGAAAAGCGATGTGTATGGCATGATTGCCCTGAACTCCTCCGCAGGGGCAGCGCCTGAGGTATCCACAACGGTATGGTACCCCGCCAGCCTCAGAGCCATAAGGGCTTCCCTGAGAAACGCCGGCTGAAGCATCGGTTCTCCGCCGGAAAAAGTAATACCCCCGCCAGAATGCTCGAAAAACACCCTTTCGCGGGCAGCAATCGACAATACATCATCAACTGAATATTCCCTGCCTACCTGCTCCTCCCTCCTGAACTCCCTCGACCCAATCCTGTCAATCTTCTCAACACTGGTTGCCCCTCCGGCTATCCCTTCCGGATTATGACACCACCAGCAGTTCAGATTACAACCCTTCATGAAGAAGGTCACCCGTATTCCGGGACCATCATGTATCGCAAACTTTTTTATGCTGAATATTAAACCTTTCATTACAAAAGCCCTGATTGTTGAACACTGGGTTCGGAAAAGCTGCCGGAAGGCAGTTGAAAGGCTTATGCGGCATAGAACATAAGGCAGCTATATAACCTGCGGCCAAGCCGGTTATACATGAACCTGTATCTGTACGATGCTGCCATAATGCGAAATAGTGCTGTAAAGGTAAATGAAACCTTCGGAAAAGACAATAGCTGACACCCTGTTTTTTACCTGAACCCGGGCAAATGTTAATGCGGTAGGGTAATCTGAGTCTGAGGGGTCATTAAACAGATTAACATAACATTAACAATAATCGTATGCAACAAATGAAAGACTCATTCGTCTATTGTACGTAAAACAGCTCAAATCAATATTGAACCCGGTTCTTTGAATTAACAGTAAAATATTTGAAAGTAGTTTTTGGACAGAATTCTTTTGGACAGTTTAACTTTTGGACAGTTTTTCTTAGTTTCTAACTAAATCTTAATGCCATGAAAAGATTTGTATTATCATCGTTACTCCTGCTTGCAATTGCCCTCGGATCATACGCCAGGACTCTTGTTGCCAAAGGCAAGACTTACCTTGCCGTCGGAGATTACAGAATTGAGGTTGCCGACAAGCCTTTTGTGCTTGATGGCCGTGAACTGAAAACCTACGTAATCTCTTATGCGAATAACCCCATGGAGGTAACTGTTGCCATTGACAAAGGGAAAAAGTGCAGCACTTACCTTGTTCTCTCAGACAAGCTTTCAATTCAGTATGTATGCAATGAGTCATACTTCGGCGTTGAAAAGATTGCCAAAGCCTACGGTAAGCATGGCCTTCAAACATCCGACAACCAACTGAACAGATCGGAGTACTTTCACCAGAAGGTACTGACAAATGGCGATAACAGCATGCTCGAGAATGCGAAGCTTATTGCAGCATTCTACCCGGCTCTTGTAAAAGATATTAACAGTACTCTTGCCGCCAGGTAAGTTTTAGGTTGGCCGCCAGGCCATCACAATCAGGTTTTAGTTTGACACGTGGAAGATACCGATAGGTGTCTTCCATTTTTTTCGATCAGGCTCAATTCAGTATGAAATCCCGTATATCGCTATATGTGGCAGCAGAGTGTTTCTGGCATTTTTATCAGAGATATGTCGCAGCAGAAAAACATTGGGAGCATCAGAATTTTTTAATATATTGCGCAGCAACATCATAATCAGAAAATTAATTTAAACCCCTATGAAAAAACTGATATTAATGGCATCAGCTATTGTAATTGCTGCCTCGGCCTGTACCGATAAGCAGCCGGAAAATCCCTTCTTCGCCGAGTGGAAGACTCCTTTCGGCATCCCTCCCTTCGACCAGATTAAAACCGAGCACTACATGCCGGCATATCTGAAAGGCTTCGAAGAACAGATGAATGAAGTAACCGCTATCATTGAAAATCAGGATGAGCCTACTTTCGAGAACACAATCAGGGCCCTTGAATACAGCGGTGCCCTCCTCAGAAAGGTAAGCTCAACATTTGGCCCGATCAATTCGGCCAATACCAGTGAAGAAATGCAGGCATTAAGCGTGGAGCTTTCGCCTTTACAGAGCAAACACAGTGATGACATTAGCCTTAACGAGACACTATTTATGAAGATTAAAACCGTTTATGAGAACCAGGATAAGTTCAGTCTGACGGCTGAAGAGAAGAGGGTTCTCGAACTGAGGTACAAGAATTTTATCAGAAACGGTGCAGCCCTGTCTCCCGACGATAAGGATAAGCTGAGGAAGATAAACGAGGAACTTTCGATGCTGACCCTTAAATTCGGACAGAATCTGCTGGCTGAGACGAATAGTTTCAGATTGGTAATTGAAACAGAGGATGACCTGGCAGGCCTTCCTGAAGGTCTGAAAATGCAGGCTGCCGGTGCCGCAAAAAATGCCGGCATGGAAGGTAAGTGGGTATTCACCCTCCAGGCCCCCAGTATCTGGCCATTCCTCCAGTATTCAGAGAAAAGGGAACTGAGAGAAAAGATATTCAAGGCATACGAGAACAGAGGTAATAATGGCAATGAAAATGACAATAACAAGATTGTGGCCGATATTGCCCGACTCAGGGTGGAAAGAGCCAGCCTGCTGGGTTATAAAAGCCATGCCGACTTCGTTCTTGAAAGAAACATGGCCGGCAACCCCGAAACCGTAATCAGCTTCCTTGAACAGATATGGAATGCTGCACTGCCGGTAGCAAAGGCCGAAGCCATGGAACAGTCTGCTCTCATAAGGCGTGAAGGCGGAAATTTCAAACTTGAGCCATGGGACTGGTGGTACTATACTGAAAAGATCAAGAAAGAGAAGTATGATCTCGATGATGAATTAACCAGGCCATATTTTGCCATCGACAATGTCAGGGACGGGATGTTCTATGTTGCAGGCCGACTCTACGATCTCGAATTTGCAGAAAGAACCGATGTGCCATCATATCACCCCGATGCAAGAGTCTATGAGGTAACCCGCAACGGGCAGCACATCGGAATCCTCTTTATTGACAACTTCCCCAGAGCATCGAAGAGAGGAGGCGCATGGTGCACTGCCTTCAGGGGACAACACAGGGATTCGAAAGGGAAAATGGTAACCCCGCTTGTGTCAATCGTTTGCAACTTCACGCCCCCTTCCGGCGATAAACCATCCCTTCTTACAGCTGAAGAAGCCGGCACTTTCTTCCATGAGTTCGGACATGCACTCCATCAGTTGCTTTCCAATTCAACCTATCCCAGCATTTCCGGGACCTCTGTGGCCAGAGATTTCGTCGAACTCCCCTCGCAGATAATGGAACACTGGGTGCTAGAACCTGAAGTCCTTAATGTATATGCAAAACACTACCAGACCGGAGAAGTGCTTCCGGCAGGTATTATTGAGAAGCTCGACAGGGCCGGGAAATTCAACACCGGATTCATAACAGTTGAGTACGTGGCAGCTTCGCTACTGGATATGGAGTTCCACGCCATTACAACTCCTGAAAATATAAATGTCCAGGAATTCGAGAAGAAGGCAATGGATAAATACGGTCTTATCAGTGAGATTATTCCAAGATACCGGTCAACATACTTTAACCATATCTTCTCGGGTGGCTACTCGGCCGGGTATTACAGCTACATCTGGTGCGAACAGCTTGATGCCGATGCTTTTGAAGCATTTAAGGAAACCGGAGATATTTTCAACCGGGATGTAGCCGCTGCATTTGAAAGAGAAATTCTTTCAAAAGGCGGTTCTGCCGAGCCACGCGACCTGTATATCAACTTCCGTGGCAAGCAGCCAGGTATCGAAGCTCTCCTCAGAAACAGGGGACTAATGAACTGATTCTGTCAGTCATCAGGAAATAACTCCCGGATCTCTAATATAAGTGGGATCCGGGAGTTTCATTATATCGGGTTTTTAGCTATTTTTCAGAAAAATAATCCCTCTATCCGAATGACAAGGTTTATAGTCTTCCTCCTTCTGTTTAACTTAACCGGATTACAACCAGCCAAAGGTTCCGGCTACCCGCATCCGGTTAACGGGGTTCTCGATCTGAGAAATACCGTCATCGATGAGCATTTTTCAATCAAGCTTAACGGAACATGGGAATTCTATTGGAAACAGCTATACCGGCCATACAATTTCAGGGACGGGAACCAGCCCGTTCCCGATGGATATATAAAAGTCCCGTCGTACTGGACCGATGCCGGAATTGAAGGCATTAACCCCGAAGGAGAGGGATATGCCACATACAGACTTCTTATTCTCCTGCCCGAAAACAACAAAACTCCGCTTGGCCTTGACGTAAAGGTATTTGACTCCTCATATGACCTGTATATTGACGGTGTCTTCACGGGTAGTAACGGTATTAGCGGAACCTCAGAATCCGCCTCCGTACCCGAATACAAACCCAGAATCTACAGGTTTATCCCATCGGGTAACACAGTTGAAATTCTTTTCAATGTTTCCAACTTTCACCATCGCAGAGGAGGTTTCTGGCTACCCGTGGAATTCGGTTCCTTCGTCCAGGTCCAACATGATGCGGCCCTCAGATATGGCCGTGCATGGTCAAATGTTAGTATTCTGGCTGCATTCTGCCTGTTCTTCATTTTCTTCTACTTGCTGTACCGGAAGGACAATACCTCCCTCTTTTTTGCCATTGTCTTGCTGGGTCTGGCCCTGCGTCCTCTCTTCACAAACCAGTACCTGATTTACCTGTTTATGAATCCCGACTGGTCATGGATCATCAGAATGGAATATCTCAGCCTTTACACCCTGGTGGCTGGAGGGTACCTCTTTATCTATTCAATTTACAAAGGAGCCTATAACAGGTTTTTTGCAGTTCTTACGCCAATCCTGTTCACAATCATGGCGGCTGCTACTCTGTTGCTTCCGGTCAGGACTTTTTCCTTTTTAACCATCCCTGTCTACATACTCGTAGTTCTGTTTATCATAAACACAGTCTCAGCCAGCGTGTCAAAAATCATTAAAGACAAAGTACTAATCGACTGGGTTTACCTTGCCGGATTTACGGTGGTGATTTATGCCGCGGTTCATGATATAATACTCGCAATGTCGAACATATCAGGGCATGGAGAGTATGTGATGTCAGACGCTATTATGGTGTTCATCTTCATTCAGTCCGGACTTCTTATTTTCCGGTGGGTAAAGTCGTTCAGGGAAAAGGAACGCCTGCAAAACAGTCTCGAACAACTCAACCGCGATCTTGAGGCTATTGTAACCGAACGGACAAAGGAACTAACCCAGGCTAAAACCATTGCCGAAGAATACAGCAGGCAGATAGAAACCCAGAACCAGAACCTGACCGAAACCATTAACCTGAAAAACAAGGTATTCTCTGTAATAGCACACGATCTGAGAAGCCCAGTTGTAAACATCCAGTACATACTTAATCTGCTGAAGGAAGAGGAATACCGCGAAAAGTACGAGACCCTCGCTGGGTCATGCATTAACTACTCGCAAATGGTAATCAACCTTCTCGAGAATATGCTCGTTTGGGGAAGAGGACAGGAAGATAAAATCAGGTATGCTCCCGAAATGCACGATATCTCTTCAATTATTCTTACAAATATGAGTATCTATAAAGACTCTGCCGACAGAAAAGGCATCTCAGTTAATTTTACACAAATCGGTGGAACCAGGGCCTGGGCCGATAAGGACCTGGTGGATATTATTATAAGGAACCTTCTCTCCAACGCTGTTAAATTTACCGGCCGCGGGGGCAGGATCAGCATCCTTTTAAGGGAGAAGACAAAACCGGTTCACGAACTCTCTCTTAGAATATGTGACAATGGTGTTGGCATTCCGCCCGACCGCCAGGAGGCCATTCTCGTCTCCGCCAGCCTGGAAAGTACTCCCGGAACCGAAAATGAGAAGGGTACCGGTTTCGGATTAAAACTTTGCAATGAACTGGTGAAGGTAAACAGGGGAACTCTCTCCCTCGAAAGCAAACCAGGCGAAGGCACCTGCATTACGGTTACCCTGCCGGCAAACCCGTGATATCGGAAAAAATAGTAAACAGAAAGATATTAATACCTGGTAATTAACATATTGCATTTTGAGTCATGGCACCATGCTAAACGTCAGCCAATCCTGCTGCAACCGAAAGCAGCGTGGGCCTGTCAGTAACCCTGAACTCCTTTCCCGACGACTCAATAACGCCTCCCTCCTCCATCTCCCTTATAGCCCTGGCAAGTGACGGCCTGGCCACACCAAAAAAGTCGGATAACTCCTGCTGGGTAAGGTTAAGCCTGATATAAGGATTCTCAACAGTGGTATGCTCCAGAAGGTAGTTGGCAAGTTTGCCCTTAATGGTTCTGAACGTAATAAACCTTATCCTCTCCGACAGAAACTGTGACCTGCTCGAAATCATGTCAAGGTAATTCGTCAGTATCGTCTCATTGCAGCATAAAAGGCTTACGAAATCCCTCTTCCCGATTATCAGCAGAATCGATTCAGTTACTGCAGTGACATTTACCGGATACCTGTTGTCGGAACCGAAAAGGAATGCCGGAGCCAGCGCCCTTGGTGCAGCAATATCCTCTATCTTCAGTACCCGGCCTGAATAGTCAACCATTTCACCCTTAACCAGTCCTTTTGCAACGATCTGCAATGATGTTACCTCATCACCACTTAAGGCAATCACCGAGCCGGGAAGATAACTTCTGGTCCTGTACCTCACCCCCCCCAGTACCGATTCAGTCTCACCGGCACTCAGTCCACGAAAAACCGGAGACCGCGATAAAAAGTCAAAATCCATCTCACTTTTTTTTTCAAAATTAAAAAAACTCACTATTGTAACATATGTTACATCTTCTTATTTAGACTTAATCCAAATTTGTACCATAATCTAAAACAAAAAACATGAAAAGGGAAATAATCAGAATCGATGAAGATAAATGCAACGGATGCGCTCTATGCATTCCAAATTGTCATGAAGGGGCTCTGCAGATTGTTGACGGTAAGGCCCGGCTTATAAGTGACCTCATGTGCGACGGTCTTGGAGCATGCATTGGCCACTGTCCGGAAGGTGCAATAACAATGGAAACCCGTGAAGCGGAACCCTATAACGAAAAAGCCGTTATGAAGGAGATGCTGACCAAAGGCAGGAATACTGTAATCGCCCATCTGAAACATCTTAAGGACCACAACGAATTCGGTTACCTCAGCGAGGGTGTTGAATATATGCTCGAACACAGGGGTATGGCCGACTTCAATGTCGACGAGGTAATGGAATCAGTCCACAATCACAAACCGGGAGGAGCCACCACGAAACCACAGCCCTCACAATCTCACTCCCACTCCCATTCTCACTCTCAATCCCACTCCCACTCCCACTCCCAGGGAGGTTGCCCCGGTTCCAGATCAATGACAATTGAGAGGGATAATATTTCACCTGCAGGCGGTGTTGCATCGGCTGATGCACCCTCAGAACTCAGGCAATGGCCTGTACAGATGCACCTCATTAATCCGGCTGCAGGCTATTTTCAGGGTTCAGACGTGGTAATTGCTGCCGACTGTGTTGCTTTTGCTGCCGGTAATTTTCATGGCAAATATCTGAAAAACAAGACTGTAGCCATTGCCTGTCCGAAACTTGACAGTAATATGGAGATTTATGTCAGCAAAATAAAGTCGCTTATTGATGACGCAAATGTAAATACCGTCACGGTTATGACTATGGAGGTCCCTTGTTGCAGCGGATTGCTGAGAATGGTAAAATCGGCCACCGACAACGCAAACCGCAAGGTGCCAGTCAAATCGATAGTAATCGGTATTAATGGTGCACCTGTAAGGGAAGAGTGGGTATAATAATTGCGAAAAAACAGAAAAAACCGGAGCGTGGTCAAAGCCGGCTCCGGTTTTATACTTGCTGATTAAGGAACTGTTACTTGTCAATAATTACCATCTCATTGAGCAGGTATCCTGCGCCTGCAAACTTGTCAATAATAAACAGGGCATACCTGATATCGCGGCTCGCATAAAGGTCGTGGAGGCGCTGCGGAACATCGTAGTCATAAACCTCAGGGTTATCCTTTTCCATAATACCCTTCAGTGTGGTGTAGTGCTTATTATTTACTGCATCGCGTGAATCATAACCCCTCGCCTGAAATAACTTCACCCGTGCAGCCCCCGCCGAAGATTACAATGCCATCTTTCATGCCGGCCCGGTTAACACTGTATATCTCCTCAGCTGTAAGCTTAAAGCCCTTCTCCTGCATAAGCCTGATGTTGTACTTCTCAATCAGGATGGGTATCCACATACCCTCATCGGCTCTGACAACCGAGCCTGATATCAGTCCGGCAAAAACAAGCAGCGTTAATAACCTGATTCAGATGATATTAATATTTTAGTTATTTAAATAGCTTCTTTAACTCCCTGTAAAGCCGGTTTACGGGCAGTCCCATTACATTAAAGTATGAGCCTTCAATTCTTTCGGTAGCCACAAACCCAATCCACTCCTGTATACCATATGCCCCCGCCTTGTCGTAAGGATGATAGTTATCTGCATAATAGTCAATCTCTTCGTCATCAATCTGGCAGAATTTCACCAGGGTCTCCGACGAGAATGCAACCTGACTGGAACCGGTTGTTATACAAACTCCGGTTATTACTGAATGAACCTTGCCCGAGAGGAACCTGAGGAATTCAACCGCCTCATCCCTGTTGCCAGGCTTTGGCAGTATACGATCACTGCAAAGCACAATGGTATCGGCTGTAATCAGTATTTGCCGGGAACCAAGACCTTCCCGAAGGCTGTCGGCTTTCGCTCTCGCCAGCCATGATGCCGCCTCTCGCGGCTCAACCCATGACGGAACCTCCTCATTGATAGCCGGAACCGCCACATCGAAGGTGAGGCCCAGCCCGGCCAGCAGTTCACGCCTCCTTGGTGATGCCGATCCAAGAATAATCCTGTATCCCCTGATTCTATCCGCCAGCATATCAGAACAACCCTTTGCTAAGAATGATTTTCACAATCGCCGTGTATATCAATCCGGCAAGCATAGTATACTTCATAAGACTGCTGGCATCATGAAACCTTCTTTTGCATTTACCTGTAACAACCATGCATAATACAACCAACAACGGCACTGCAAGGGCAACACTTATATAGATCAGGGTAAGCAGGTCACTTAAGATAAAAACCCATGCCAGATAGAGAGACCCGATAATTGAAGCCAGCAATAAAGCCACAACAATCCTCGAACTCCGTATGCCGAGAATAACCGGAAGTGTATTCCTGCCGAACTCCATATCACCCTCATAATCCTCAATGTCTTTGATTATCTCCCTGGCCAGGGTCGTCATAAAGGCAAAAAGGGCAAACCCTCCGGTCCATAAAAAAAGCACCCGGTAACCTGGGTGACCAATTGAATTTGATTCGTAATAACTGAACATGAACGGAAACTCGTAAAACATCACAGCAACCGGAATAAGTGCTGTAAGCAGTGCCACAAGCAGATTGCCTATAAGAAACTGCCTTTTGTAACTGGCTGAATAAAACCACAATAACCCCGAAATTATCAGAAAAAGCGTGCCAAGCCAGAAATAGCCCGCCCTGGCCGATACAGCAAAGCCGGCGGCAACACCAATTACATTAAGTATATTATGGAACATCAGGGCCCTGCGCCTCGGTATAACAGTTCCGACTATTACGTTGCCACGGTTAATGATATCAGTCTTAATATCAAAATAGTCATTTATCACATATCCACCCGCTGTAAGACAAACCGAAGCAATAACCAGTAACAGAAAATCATACCATGGCATCTTCAGGGTTACCGGAACCATCACGCCGGATACATCCATAACCTCCATCCCACCCGCCACTGAGGCTAAAAGGAAGTACCTAACCATAAACATCGTGGCAACTACGATGAGCAGGTTCTTCCATCTTATGACCTTCATAAATTCAATCATAGTTTACCAGGTAAAAGCATCATTATCCATCCATTTGTCGTGCAGCCGTAGCACCTGCTCTATCACATCTCTCACGCACCCTTCTCCTCCGCGCTTATCGGATATATAAACCGATATCTGTTTTATTTCGCTGTCAGCATCGGCAGGGCATACCGGTATTCCAACCATTTTCATTACCTGATAATCGGGTATATCATCACCCATATATAAAATATCCTCACTGGCAATGGAATACCTCTCTGTAAAATGATTGAAGTGCTCAACCTTCGATCGGCTGTTCATATAAATGTCGGTTATGCCCAGCCCTCTTAGACGCCTGACATACTCCTTCGATTTACCTCCGGAAATAACCGCGAGCCTGTAGCCTTTGCGCACCGCCAGTTGAATTGCATAACCATCGCGAAGGTTTATGGTTCTCGCAGGCAATCCGAAAGAATTCATTGGAATGGTCTGGAGTGACAGCACTCCGTCAATATCAAAAATGAAGACCTTTGCCTTGCCGAGTTTTTCCTTGAAATTAGACATTGTAGCTCTCTGTGCCCTGTTTTATTATTGAATCGCTGATTACCCTGTAAAGATTACTCAAATCATCGGAGAAAGATAACATCAGCAGATGTTTTTCAATAGTACTGATGTCATTTCTGATTGCAGGACCAGTTTGCGCAGCCACAGGACCTATTTCAATTGCCTTCTGCACTGTTTCGCGTATAAGCGGCCCGAAAACCATGCGGTCAATATCATGCTCCCCGGCTATCGACATTCCTGCATAGAGCATATGATTTACAAAGTTGGATACAAACACGGCAGAAAGGTGCAGAACCCTTCTTGATTCCGAATCAATATGATGAATATGGGGTCCCAGAAGTCTTGTTACTTCATCTATGAGACTATGCACATCCTTACTTGATGCTTCGGTAAAATAGTGGATCTGCTTCATATCCAGTTCCCGGCCCTCTGTAAAGGTCTGCAGAGGGTATATCACACCATATCCCGGGATTCCATCAGGAAATACATCAATACCGGTGCTGCCTGATGTATGCACCACCACTGTATCTCCATCGGTTTTCAGACCTGAAGCAACATGCCCGATTGCAGAGTCAGGCACTGCAATTATCACAATGGAGGTCCCGGGCGGAATTCTGTATTCTGAGCCTGATATTGAACCAACTGTCAAAGCCAGGTCAGCTGCAGTTTTCTCATTGCGCGATATCACTGCACTGATTCTCAGGCCTGCACGGTGAAATGACCTGGCAAGAGCCCCGGCTACCCTGCCTGAACCTATAATGGCAATACTGCTAACGGCCATCGGAAATTTTTACGAAATATACAATTTTTAAGGCATATACGCCCGAATTACGCCTCTTATCAGGCGGCAATAACAGAAGGAAAAGGGTTAGAAATCTGATTATTTCTTTCCGTAAAGGTCCTCCTCTATTGAGCTTATCTGTATCTGGTAAACCCTGTAGGAAGGGTTATAATACATATAGTTACTGCTGTTGTACAGGTAGTTGCACTCATAGAATGCCTCGCCCGAAACGAGCAGTATAGCCGGTGAGGTAAAATCCGAGAGGTAAGGTATCCAGTCGGAAGGATTGCAGGGATAATAGGTTGCGTATGGATTTAATATAGGTGAGAAGCTAAGAGTATTGTTTTCCACATCAAAATATATCCTGGCAGGTTCTTTTGAAAGTGTAAGAATCACATCTTTGCCGCAACCGCATTTTGGTTGCTTCTTGCATGATGAGTCGGCAACAAGGGGAAAAATGATTATCGCTGCAACCAGTATTTTCCTGAGGATGCTATGTTGAATCTTCATTTTCGCTTTCAATTGTACATGGATATCAACTTGCAAAGTTAAGATAATATTGTACCAGCCACAAAAAAAAGCCGCCAAAAGAGACTTCCGGCGGCATTAAATCACGCTTGGCAATTCAGGCCTGGGCAGTGGGTCCGCCAAATGTCATTGGCATAACCGGTCCCGAGCCTTTAACTTCCTTAATCTGGCCATGCACAGATTCGTATTTTGCAATATTGTCATCGAGTGCCGCAACAAGCCGTTTGGCATGCTCGGGTGTGAGGATTATCCTCGATTTCACCTGAGCCTTCGGAACCCCGGGCATAACCCGTACAAAGTCAATTACAAACTCAGCCGATGAATGGGTAATTATAGCAAGGTTTGAATAGATCCCCTGCGAAACCTCCTCATTCAGTTCAATGCTTATCTGATTGCTCATTTTTGGATCTGACATGGCATTTGCGTTTTACTGTTACTCCTCCACCTCTGCTTTCTGTGCCGATGGTACAAGGCTTTCGTACTCCTCGAGTGAGCCAACTATAATGGTGTTGTATTCCCTCGATCCTGTTCCGGCAGGTATCAGATGACCCACTATAACATTCTCCTTGAGTCCCTCGAGCTTGTCTACTTTACCCAGTATGGCAGCCTCGTTTAACACTTTGGTGGTCTCCTGGAATGAAGCCGCCGAGAAGAAACTGTTCGTCTGCAGCGCCGCCCTGGTTATACCCTGAAGTACCTGGCACGAAGTAGCGGGGATGGTATCCCTGGCATCAACCAAACGAAGGTCACGCCTCTTTAGCATCGAGTTCTCGTCCCTGAGTTTACGTGCAGTTACAACCATTCCGGGTTTCAGAGTCTGCGAGTCACCTGAGTCGAGTACAATCTTCTTTCCATAGATCCAGTCGTTTTCATCCATGAACTCAAGCTTGTCAACAATCTGTCTTTCAAGGAATTTGGTATCGCCAGGATCAATTATTTCAACTTTGCGCATCATCTGTCGAACGATGATCTCAAAATGCTTGTCATTTATCTTTACACCCTGAAGCCTGTAGACTTCCTGTATCTCATTGACGATATACTCCTGCACTTTTGTCGGTCCCTTGATATTCAGTATATCGGCCGGAGTAATTGCTCCGTCGGAAAGAGGAATACCGGCCCTCACGTAATCATTCTCCTGAACCAGAATCTGCTTGGAAAGAGGAACGAGGTATTTCTTAACTTCCCCTGCTTTTGAGGTGATTGCAATCTCCCTGTTACCCCTTTTTATCTTTCCGAACTGGATTTCCCCGTCGATTTCAGCCACAATGGCCGGGTTTGACGGGTTTCTGGCCTCGAACAATTCGGTGACCCTTGGCAAACCGCCCGTAATGTCGCCCGATTTTCCGACAGCCCGGGGAATCTTCACAAGAATGTCGCCGGCTTCAACCATCTTTTCAGAGTCAACAACCAGGTGCGCTCCAACCGGAAGGTTGTACGACTTAATCTCGGTTCCTTCAGGAGATAGAATCCTGATGGTCGGGTTCTTGGTTTTGTCCCTTGTTTCAACGATAACTTTTTCGCGGAAGCCTGTTTGTTCGTCCGACTCTTCACGGAAGGTTACACCTTCAATAAGGTAATCAAATGCTACCTTTCCCGAGCTTTCCGAAATAATAACGGCATTGAATGGATCCCATTCGCATATCAGCTGACCCTTCTCCACTTCCTGACCCGGTTTGATATATAGTTTTGAGCCATAGGGGATTGTATGGGTAGTTAGGGCAATGCCAGTCTTCTTGTCAACTATTCTCAGTTCACCCAGACGGCCGATTACAATGTCAATGGCTCCCTTTTCGGGATCCGTCCTGCTCACCGACCTCAGTTCCTCAATCTCGGCAATACCGCCGTAACGGGCAACAAGGCTCGATTCGGTTGTTATGTTCGATGCAGTACCTCCGACGTGGAATGTACGAAGTGTAAGCTGTGTCCCGGGTTCTCCGATACTCTGTGCTGCAATTACACCGACAGCCTCGCCTCTCTGGACCATTTTGCCTGTAGACAGATTACGTCCGTAACACTTGCTGCAGACGCCCTTCTTTGATTCGCAGGTAAGCACCGACCTGATCTCAACCTGTTCAATAGGCGAGTCCTCAATGTACTTGGCGACCCCTTCAGTAAGCTCATCACCTGATGCGACAACCAGCTCGCCTGTTAATGGATGATATACATTATGTACGGCTGTCCGCCCCAGTATCCTTTCAAACAGGGTCTCAACAACCTCCTCATTCTTCTTTATGGCGGTAGCTACCAGTCCCCTGAGTGTACCGCAGTCCTCTTCAGTAATGATTACGTCCTGCGAAACATCCACCAGGCGTCGGGTAAGATAACCTGCATCAGCAGTCTTCAACGCTGTATCGGCAAGACCCTTACGGGCTCCGTGTGTTGAAATAAAGTATTCAAGAACCGAAAGGCCTTCCTTGAAGTTCGACAGAATAGGGTTCTCGATGATTTCAGAACCTGTCGACCCCGATTTTTGAGGCTTGGCCATAAGGCCCCTCATCCCTGAAAGCTGCCTGATCTGCTCCTTCGATCCCCTTGCGCCCGAGTCGAGCATCATATATACTGAGTTGAAGCCCTGCCTGTCAGTCGATATCTGCTTCATCAGTTCCTGCGTTAGCCTGGCGTTGACATGGGTCCAGATGTCAATTATCTGGTTATATCTTTCGTTGTTGGTTATGAATCCCATGCTGTAGTTGCCCAAAACCTCCTCAACCTGGTCATACCCATCCTTTACAAACTGTGTCTTGGCTTCGGGTATAATAACATCATCGAGATTGAACGACAAACCGCCCTTAAAGGCCATATAATAGCCCAGATCCTTTATGCTGTCGAGAAATCCTGCTGTCTTTGCCGTACCGGAAAGCTTCAGGACATTACCGATAATATCCCTCAGCGATTTTTTAGTCAGAAGCTCATTTATAAATCCAACCTCCTCCGGTACAACTTCGTTGAAGAGAACACGCCCGACTGTGGTTTCAATAATATGATTAACCCTCTTACCATCAACAACATCATCAACCCTGACCTTAATAATGGCATGCAGATCAACCTTCCCCTCATTAAAGGCAATGTTAACCTCCTCAGATGAATAAAATACAAGGTCTTCACCCTTTACCTTCAGTGTGTCAGTGCTCCTTCTGGCTTTTGTCATGTAGTAAAGGCCAAGTACCATGTCCTGCGAGGGAACGGTAATAGGTGCGCCGTTGGCCGGGTTCAGAATATTGTGAGAAGCCAGCATTAGTATCTGCGCTTCCAGGATAGCAGCATTGCCAAGCGGAAGGTGCACTGCCATCTGGTCACCGTCAAAGTCGGCGTTGAAAGCAGTACATACCAGAGGGTGAAGCTGAATAGCCTTACCTTCAATAAGTTTCGGCTGGAAAGACTGAATACCCAGCCTGTGCAGGGTAGGTGCACGGTTAAGAAGCACCGGATGCCCTTTAAGAACGTTTTCAAGTATGTCCCATACAACAGGATCCTTCCTGTCAACTATTTTCTTGGCCGATTTTACGGTTTTTACAATACCTCTTTCAATAAGTTTCCTTATCACAAATGGTTTGTAGAGTTCAGCAGCCATATCTTTGGGCAGACCGCACTCATGCAGTTTCAGCTCGGGGCCAACCACAATAACCGATCTTGCAGAGTAGTCAACCCTCTTACCAAGAAGGTTCTGACGGAACCTTCCCTGCTTGCCCTTTAGACTGTCGCTGAGCGACTTAAGTGGTCTGTTTGCATCGGTTTTAACGGCGTTGGCTTTTCTTGAGTTGTCAAACAGTGAATCAACTGCTTCCTGGAGCATCCTCTTCTCATTCCTGAGTATTACTTCGGGGGCCTTTATCTCAATAAGTCGCTTAAGCCTGTTATTCCTGATTATTACCCTCCTGTAAAGGTCGTTCAGGTCGCTGGTGGCGAACCTTCCTCCATCGAGCGGAACCAACGGTCTTAGCTCAGGAGGGATCACGGGAACTACCTTAATTACCATCCATTCAGGTTTATTGACACTCTTTGACTCCCTGAAAGCCTCAACTACCTGCAGGCGCTTGAGTGCCTCATTCTTCCTCTGCTGTGAAGTCTCGGTATTTGCCCTGTGGCGCAGGGAATAGGAGAGTTCATCAAGTTTAAGCCTCTGAAGCAGCCGGTAGATGGCTTCAGCCCCCATGTCGGCAATAAACTTGTCGGGATGATCATCCTCGAGGTACTGGTTCTCCTTTGGGAGCGACTCGGTTATTTCAAGGTATTCCTCCTCGGTAAGGAAGTCAAGGTATTTTATACCATCAACTGCCTTTATGCCGGGGTTTACCACAACATACCTCTCGTAATATATAATTGAATCAAGCTTCTTGGTCGGCAATCCAAGCAGATACCCGATCTTGTTTGGAAGCGACCTGAAATACCATATATGCGCTACCGGCACAACCAGCGAGATGTGCCCCATTCTTTCGCGGCGCACTTTCTTCTCAGTTACCTCAACACCGCAGCGGTCGCAAACTATACCCTTGTATCTTATGCGCTTGTATTTGCCGCAATGGCACTCAAAATCCTTTACCGGTCCGAAGATCCTTTCACAGAAAAGGCCATCTCTCTCGGGTTTATAGGTGCGATAGTTGATGGTTTCAGGCTTGAGAACCTCACCGCTCGAACGATCAAGTATCTCCTCAGGTGACGCCAGTCCTATAGATATTTTCGAATAACTTGGCTTTGTCTTTAGATCTCTTCTGAACGACATATTCCGTTGTTTTCTTTACAATAGTTCATACCAATTAGTCAAGTATCACGCTCAGTCCCAGGCCCCTGAGTTCATGCAGGAGCACGTTGAGCGATTCCGGAATACCGGGTTGCGGCATGGGTTCTCCCTTTACTATTGCCTCGTATGCCTTGGCACGTCCAATCACATCGTCCGACTTGATAGTAAGGATTTCCTGCAGAATATGTGCGGCTCCGAACGCCTCGAGGGCCCACACTTCCATTTCACCAAAACGCTGGCCGCCAAACTGAGCCTTACCTCCGAGAGGTTGCTGGGTTATGAGTGAGTACGGTCCAATTGAGCGTGCATGCATCTTGTCATCAACCATATGACCAAGCTTCAGCATGTAAATTATCCCCACAGTTGCCGGCTGGTCAAATCTCTCTCCGGTACTGCCGTCATACAGATAGGTCTTTCCAAATTTCGGCAAACCTGCCTTTTCGGTATACCCATTTATCTGGTCAATTGTGGCACCATCGAATATCGGCGAGGAGAATTTGAGTCCGAGCTCTGTGCCTGCCCAGCCCAGAACGGTTTCGTATATCTGTCCCAGGTTCATCCTTGAGGGAACACCAAGCGGATTGAGAACAATATCAACCGGGGTTCCGTCTTCAAGGAATGGCATGTCGGCAGCCCTGACAATCTTGGCAACTATACCCTTGTTACCATGGCGTCCGGCCATTTTATCACCAACACGTATCTTGCGTTTCTTGGCAATGTAAACCTTCGCAAGTCGTATTATACCCGCCGGCAGTTCATCGCCGATTGTGATGTTGTATTTCTTGCGCTTCTGAACGCTGTCAATCTCCTTGTACTTATTGATGTAGTTGTGGAGAAGCTCCTTTATCTGGTCATTCTTCTTCTTGTCAGTCGTCCATTTGTTGGGATTGATATTAAGGTAATCAATCTCCTGGAGCTGCTTGAGGGTAAACTTTGATCCCTTGGGTATAATGTCAACATTCAGGTAATCTTTTACACCCTGCGAGGTCTTTCCGTTAACCAGTATGAACAGCTTGTCAACAAGGCGGGCTTTCAGATCATCGACACTGCGGTTGAAATCAGCATCGATCCTGTCAAGCATTGGTTTCTCGGTAGTTTTCGACTTACGGTCCTTTACTGCCCTTGTGAAAAGTTTCTTATCGATAACAACACCATCGAGTGACGGTCCTGCCTTTAGTGAGGCATCCTTCACATCTCCGGCCTTGTCGCCGAATATTGCCCTGAGGAGTTTCTCCTCGGGTGACGGGTCTGATTCGCCCTTGGGTGTTATCTTGCCAATAAGGATATCGCCCGGACCAATATGAGCTCCGATGCGGATTATACCATTCTCATCGAGGTGCTTCGTAGCCTCCTCGCTGACATTAGGTATATCGGAGGTGAGTTCCTCCATGCCCCTCTTGGTATCGCGAACTTCAAGGAGATATTCATCAATATGAATCGATGTGAATACATCCTCCTCCACTACCCTCTCGGAGATAACTATGGCATCCTCAAAATTATATCCTTTCCATGGCATGAATGCCACCTTCAGGTTCCTGCCCAGGGCAAGTTCACCATTCTTGGTTCCATACCCCTCACTGAGTACCTGCCCCTTCGATACCTTCTCACCCTTTCTGACAATTGGAACAAGGTTTATGCAGGTGTTCTGGTTGGTTTTTTTGTACTTCGGAAGGGTATACCTCTTAACGTCATCATCGAAACTGACGAATTTCTCTTCATCAGTCCGTGAATACCTGACAACTATCTCATTGGCATCGACATACTCTACCACTCCGTCTCCTTCGGCGGTTACGAGTATCCTGCTGTCACTGATCACCTGCGCCTCCAGGCCGGTTCCCACCACAGGAGATTCCGGACGGACCAGTGGTACGGCCTGACGCATCATATTCGAACCCATAAGGGCCCTGTTCGCATCATCATGCTCAAGGAAGGGTATCAGTGATGCCGCAATTGATGCAATCTGGTTGGGTGCAACATCCATGAGGTCAACCTTCGATATCTCTTCATAAGGGTAATCAGCCTCGAACCGGCATTTTGCCCTGAGGTTAACAAATGAACCCTCTTCGGTAAGTGGAGCGTTTGCCTGGGCAATCATCTTTTCTTCCTCCTCCTCGGCAGTTAGCCATACCACCCCGTCTTCAGTAAGGTTAACCTTACCGGTCTCAACCTTGCGGTAGGGGGTCTCGATGAACCCCAGGTGGTTTATCTGGGCATAGACGCAGAGTGACGAAATAAGTCCTATATTCGGTCCTTCGGGAGTCTCAATCGGGCAAAGACGGCCATAGTGTGTATAGTGTACATCCCTTACCTCAAATCCTGCCCTCTCGCGCGATAAACCGCCAGGTCCAAGGGCCGAAAGACGTCTTTTATGGGTCATTTCGGCAAGCGGGTTGGTCTGGTCCATGAACTGGGAAAGCTGGTTGGTTCCGAAAAAGGAATTAATAACCGAGGAGAGCGTTTTGGAGTTGATCAGGTCGACAGGAGTGAAAACCTCATTGTCTCTGACATTCATCCTCTCCCTGATCGTCCTGGCCATTCTGGCAAGTCCAACCCCGAACTGGGCGTACAGCTGCTCACCTACCGTACGCACTCTCCTGTTGCTAAGGTGATCAATATCATCCACATCGGTCTTCGAGTTTATAAGCTCGATAAGATATCCGATTATGGCAATGATATCCTCACGGGTAAGCACCTTTAGGCCCATGTCAATGCTGAGGTTCAGCTTCCTGTTTATTCTGTATCTGCCGACATCGCCAAGGTCATACCTCTTGTCGGAGAAGAATAGTTTGTCGATAACGTCGCGCGCGGTTGCTTCGTCGGGAGGCTCGGCATTTCTGAGCTGTCGGTAGATATAGATAACTGCCTCCTTCTCGGAGTTGCACGGGTCCTTCTGCAGGGTGTTGTAAATAATTGCGAAATCAGACAGGTTGAAATCTTCGCGGTGAAGCAATATTGCCTTTGTTCCCGAGTCAACAATCATATCAATGTGCTCGTTCTCAATGGTTGTCTCCCTGTCGATAATCACTTCATTTCTTTCAATTGAGACTACCTCACCGGTATCCTCATCAACAAAATCCTCGATCCATGTCTTCAGTACCCTGGCAGCAAGTTTCCTGCCGGTAAGTTTCTTGAGACTGGTTTTAGACACCTTATGCTCTTCGGCAAGATTGAATATTTCAAGGATATCCTTATCGCTTTCAAATCCGATCGCCCTTAACAGAGTTGTAACCGGAAGCTTTTTCTTCCGGTCGATGTAAGCATACATCACGTTATTGATATCGGTGGCAAACTCAATCCACGACCCCTTGAAAGGTATAATCCTGGCCGAGTAAAGCTTGGTTCCGTTGGCATGTATGCTCTGGCCGAAGAAGACACCGGGTGAGCGGTGCAACTGCGATACGACAACACGTTCGGCCCCGTTAATAACGAAAGTACCCCTCTCTGTCATGTAGGGTACGGTTCCGAGATAAACATCCTGTATAACGGTATCAAAATCCTCGTGCTCCGGATCGGTACAATATAGCTTAAGCTTAGCCTTCAGAGGCACACTGAATGTAAGACCTCGTTCAATACACTCTTCAATGGAGTAACGTGGCGGATCGACTGAATAATCAAGAAACTCCAGTACAAAATTGTTTCTTGTATCGGTAATCGGGAAGTTCTCCTGGAAAACCTTGAAGAGGCCTTCTTTCCGGCGGTTGTCGGGAATTGTTCCGAGCTGAAAAAACTCAGTGAATGATTTCAATTGAACCTCCAGAAAATCAGGGTATTTCAACTCCTGCTTCCTGGTGGCAAAGTTTATGCGTTCAGATTTTTTTGAGGACATTGACGATTGGATTTATTGAACTTACAATAACATCTGATAATAAAAAGGCTTAGAACCCCTTTGAAAAGGGATTCTAAACCTGTAACCCGTCAATCTGGTTTAACTTATTTAAGCTCAACTTCAGCTCCTGCTTCAACTAACTGGTTTTTGATAGATTCTGCTTCATCCTTTGAGACACCCTCCTTAACGGGGCCTGGTGCTGCGTCAACTACTGCCTTTGCTTCCTTCAGACCGAGGCCGGTAATGTCTTTCACAAGCTTAACGATCTGGAGTTTCTGACCTCCGGCTGCCTTGAGAATTACATCGAATGATGTTTTCTCCTGAGCAGCGGCAGGACCTTCGGCACCACCACCGGCACCGGGGCCGGCAACAGCAACAGCTGCAGCAGCAGGTTCAATACCATACTCCTCCTTGAGGATTTTAGCTAGTTCGTTAACTTCCTTAACAGTAAGATTTACAAGTTCTTCTGCAAATTTCTTAAGATCTGCCATTTTTATTAATTATTAATGTGGTTTTACTTGAATAATTCTAACTACTTATTTGACAGTGTTTCGAGAACACCGTGAATCTTAGTGCCACCCGACTGAAGGGCTGAAACAACGTTCCTGGCAGGTGTCTGCAGAAGCATGATAATATCGCCGATAAGCTCTTCCCTCGTTTTGAGGAAGACGAGCGAATCAAGCATATTGTCACCTACATATACCGATTCCTGAACGAATGCACCCTTTAGGAGTGGTTTGTCTTTTTTCTTGCGGAACTCCTTAATAAGTTTTGCGGGAGCATTTCCGCTGTTAGAAAACATGACAGAGGTAGAACCTTTCAGAACATCATACAGTTCCTCAACGTTCTTTCCCGATTTCTCAAGTGCAATTTTCAGCAGGGTGTTTTTAACGACAACAAGTTTTATCTCCTTCTCGAAACACTTCCTTCTCAGTGCGCTTGTATCGGCAGCATTCAGCTGGGCAATATCAGTCAGATAGAAATGGCTGAACTGACTCAGATTCTCAGCAAGACTGTTTATGATTTCATTTTTCTCTTCGCGTCTCATAATATCAATTCTGTAACAGATAATACATTACTCGTCAAGTCCCCTTGGGTCAATCTTGATTCCGGGACTCATTGTGCTTGAAAGGAATATCGATCTGATATATGTACCTTTTGCAGCAGCCGGTTTCAGTTTATTCACCATTGCGATGAATTCCCTTGCGTTATCGACGATTTTCTGAGGCTCGAATGAGACTTTTCCGACAGAGGTATGAACAATTCCAAACTTATCAACCTTGAAATCGATTTTACCCTGTTTCACTTCCTTAACAGCCTTGCCTATCTCCATAGTCACGGTTCCGCTTTTCGGGTTGGGCATCAACCCGCGCGGACCGAGTATTTTTCCTAACTGACCAACCTTACCCATTACTGAGGGCATGGTTATTACCACGTCAATATCTGTCCATCCTCCCTTGATCTTATCGATGTACTCATCGAGACCAACGAAATCGGCTCCTGCCTCAGTGGCTTCAGCCTCCTTGTCGGGTGTGCAGAGAGCCAGAACCCTGGTCTCCTTACCCGTTCCGTGGGGAAGAGAGACGACACCGCGAACCATCTGGTTCGATTTCCGCGGATCCACACCCAACCTGACATCAATATCGACGGAAGCATCGAATCTGGTAGTGGTAATATCCTTTACCAGCGATGCCGCCTCGGTCAATGTATAAAGCTTACCCGGCTCGATTTTCGTCCTGGAAAGCTTCTGGTTCTTGGTAAGTTTTGTCATCTTATCCTCTTAAAAAAATTAGTTATTACCGGGGAAGTTACCCTTTACGGTAATTCCCATACTTCTTGCGGTACCAGCTACCATCTTCATGGCGGACTCGAGCGTAAAGCAATTCAGGTCCTCCATCTTGTCCTGCGCAATTGTCCTGATCTGATCCCAGGTAACCGATGCCACCTTGTTCCTGTTTGGTTCCGGGGAACCTTTCTTGGATTTGGTGGCTTCCATAAGCTGCACTGCAACCGGAGGGGTTTTGGTAACAAAGTCAAATGACTTGTCACTGTAAACCGTAATCACTACCGGTATAACCTTGCCTGCCTTGTCCTGGGTCCTCGCATTAAACTGCTTACAGAAATCCATGATGTTCACCCCCTTGGAACCAAGAGCCGGTCCGACGGGAGGAGACGGGTTAGCCGCGCCGCCACGAATCTGTAACTTGATTAATCCAGCAACTTCTTTAGCCATAATTTTAAATTTGCTTGTTTATTGCGAGAGCTTGGCTGCTATTCAGGAAGCATTATATTATTGTTATAGCCGCCAATATCTTCGTTAATTTTCCTTCTCAACCTGCATAAAACTTAGCTCAAGCGGTGTTTTCCTTCCGAAAATCTTTACCATAACCTTAAGCTTCTTCTTTTCTGTATTTACCTCTTCAATTACACCTGTAAAACTGTTGAATGGCCCGTCAATTACCTTAACCGACTCACCTACCACAAACGGCACGTTCAGTTCCTCATCACTTGCCGCAAGTTCATCAACCTTACCCAGTATCCTGTTGATTTCAGATCTTCTGAGCGGAACCGGTTCTCCATCGTGGGAACCAAGGAACCCCAGCACATTCGGCACATTCCTCAGAACATGAGGAACTTCACCTACCAGGATAGCCTCGACAAGTACATATCCGGGAAAGAATGTCCGCTCCTTGCTGACCTTCTTGCCCGAGCGTATCTGATAAACCTTTTCAGTTGGAATGAGAACCTGCGATACATAATCCTCAAGCCTGAGACGGACAATCTCACTCTCAATATACTCCTTCACCTTCTTCTCCTTACCGCCGATAGCCCGAAGTACGTACCACTTTTTTACAATCTCACTCATCTGAATACTGAAGCGATTAGTACAACAACCCGTAAATAAAGCTCATTATCTTGTCGAATGAAAAATCCATCAAAGCGACAATCAGCGCAATTATGAGCGACGCAGCCATAACCAGCAGAGCACTGTTCTGAAGCTCACTCCAGCTTGGCCAGGTAACCTTATGTACAAGTTCCGTAAACGATTCCTGAAAATATCTTGTTACTTTCATCCCTTAATTTTAATTCGCACGGGAGGAGAGACTCGAACTCCCGACACCTGGTTTTGGAGACCAGTGCTCTACCAACTGAGCTACACCCGTGTTAACTCCGGCGGTACTGTTTCCCGGGAAAACCCGGGAAACAACACTTACCGGATAATTATAATTACTCAATAATTGACGTTACCTGTCCGGCACCAACGGTCCTGCCACCTTCGCGGATGGCGAAACGAAGACCTACGTTGATAGCAACCGGGTAAATCAGATCGACCGTAATCGAAACGTTGTCGCCGGGCATAACCATCTCAACACCATCGGGAAGTGTGATTTCTCCGGTAATATCGAGGGTCCTGAGATAGAACTGGGGACGATACTTGTTGTGGAACGGAGTATGACGTCCTCCTTCTTCCTTCTTGAGAACATAAATCTCAGCCTTCACCTTGGTGTGCGGAGTTATCGATCCCGGTTTGGCAAGAACCATACCTCTCTTGATCTCTTTCTTGTCAACACCGCGAAGCAGAAGACCTACGTTGTCGCCGGCCTCTCCCCTGTCAAGGATCTTCCTGAACATCTCAACACCTGTGCAAACGGTTTTGCGCTTGCTGGCACCCAGTCCGATCATTTCGAGTTCATCAGCTGTGTTTACAACGCCGGTTTCAATACGGCCGGTTGCAACTGTACCACGTCCTGTGATTGAGAACACGTCTTCAACCGGAAGGAGGAACGGCTTCTCATTCTCACGCGGCGGAATCGGAATATACTCATCAACTGCGTCCATAAGCTCCATTACCTTATCTTCCCATTTTGGGTCACCGTTCATTGCACCGAGTGCTGAACCACGGATAACCGGGGCGTTGTCGCCGTCAAACTTGTAGAAGCTGAGAAGATCACGAATCTCCATCTCAACAAGGTCGAGAAGTTCTTCATCGTCAACAGCGTCAACCTTGTTCATGAAAACAACAATCTTCGGAACGTTAACCTGACGTGCGAGCAGAATATGTTCACGTGTCTGGGGCATCGGACCGTCAGTCGCTGCAACTACAATAATTGCACCGTCCATCTGGGCAGCACCGGTAACCATGTTCTTCACATAGTCGGCATGACCCGGACAGTCAACATGCGCGTAGTGACGTTTGGCTGTCTGATACTCAACGTGAGCGGTATTGATAGTAATACCTCTCTCCTTTTCCTCCGGGGCATTGTCGATAGAATCGAAATCCCTGATTTCAGAAAGACCCTTCTTGGCAAGAACCATCGTAATGGCAGCAGTCAGGGTAGTCTTACCATGGTCGACGTGGCCAATAGTACCGATGTTTACGTGTGGCTTCGTCCTTGCAAATTTTTCTTTAGCCATAATTCCAAGCGTATTTTAAATGAATTTTAATGTTAATTGTTTATCGTTGTGTCTCTTTTCTGTTTCCAATTGAGCCGAAGACGGGAATTGAACCCGTGCCCCCTTCCTTACCAAGGAAGTGCTCTACCCCTGAGCTACTTCGGCAGCAAGATTGAGCGGGAGACGGAATTCGAATCCGCGACCCTCAGCTTGGAAGGCTGATGCTCTACCGACTGAGCTACTCCCGCTTATATCGTTAAGGAAAAACCCACCGTACAGCACGGTAATTATTCAGTCAAACCTTCGTGGGGAGAGCAGGATTCGAACCTACGAAGTCATTCGACAGCAGATTTACAGTCTGCCCCAGTTGGCCACTTTGGTATCTCCCCTTCAAGAGTTTTTCCCTTGTGCAATATGTTTGCATTTCAGACGTGAGCCGATGAAGGGATTCGAACCCCCGACCTGCAGATTACAAATCAGCTGCTCTGGCCAACTGAGCTACATCGGCAATGTGAAAGAACGCCTGATTTTTGGGCACACCAATACCCTCAAAAATCGGTTTGCAAATGTATTAAATTAATATTCAAAAACAAAAAATAGGATTATTTATTTTAAGCGGCCTCATTTCATGCTCACTTCTTCTTTTGCTTCTGCTTTGTAATCTGCCTCCTGAGGGCATCCACAACAGCATCGGTAGCCTCTTCAAAAGTCTTACTCTGCTTCCGTGCAAATAGTGGTCCGCCCGGATACTCCAGCTTGATTTCAGTAATTTTGTTCTCACGATCCTGATCCTTGTCCAGCCTCAGATAAACCTCTGCGCTGACAATAGTGTCACTTACCTGATGCAGTTTTCCTATCTTCTGATGCACAAAATCAATCAGCTTCTTGTCAGCATCAAATTTCAATGAATGAATCTGGATGTTCATACTGTTACCTCCTTATGTGTTTATGCCCTGGGATGGGCCTGTTTATATACTTTCTTCAGCTTCTCAAAAGTATTGTGCGTATATACCTGGGTAGCCGAAAGATTTGCATGCCCCAGCAACTCCTTGATTGAGGTAAGATCGGCCCCGTGGTTCAGCATGTGTGTTGCAAAACTGTGCCTCAGTACATGGGGACTCCTCTTCTCGATCGTGGTTACCATTGTAAGATACTTCTTTACTATATTATAAACAAACTTATCATATAGTTTGTTACCACTGCCCGAAACAAAAAACCACTCCCCCTCCGACTCTAGTGATGACCTTAGCCGGAGATACTCCGACAGCGAAATCCTGAATGAATCAATAAGAGGTATAATCCTCTCCTTGTTACGCTTTCCCCTTACCCTTAAAGTACCCCTTGACTCATCAAAATCTGATATCCTGAGGCCTGTAAGCTCACTTCGGCGAATTCCGGTAAGATAGAGCATCTCAATAATGGTTTTATTCCTGACACCATCGAAGTCATCACCAAAATCACAGGAATCGAGCAATGTATCAAGAGAAGACTCAGGGACGAACCCCGGCAGGCGCTTCCTGCGCTTCGGCATTACCACCTTTTCCATCGGATCAGCTCCATGGAGACCCTCTTTCCTCAGAAATCTGAAAAACACCCTCAGGCATGAAATCTTCCGGTGAACCGATGAAGGCGATATCCCGGAATCAAGCAAACTTACTATCCAGTCCCTTACATCCTGACTGATAACGGTGCCGGGATTGAACTCAGTCTCATCATTTGTGTGGAAAACAATAAACTGACTCAGGTCGTTCGAGTATGAACGAACGGTATGGGGTGAATAGCGCCTCTCCGTTTGCAGATATTGCAGAAATGATTCCTTATGGTTCATAAAGGAACCCCCTATATGTGTTACTGTCTGATTGGAACAGGTACAGGAAGCGGTTAGTCTTCCTTCTCCTGAAGCTTCTGGATATAGATAGCTTTCTTGATCTCTTCCCTGCGGTTTATTGAAGGTTTGGAGAATGACTGACGTGAACGTAACTCACGAATAACGCCTGTCTTCTCAAATTTCCTCTTGAACTTCTTCAAAGCCCTTTCGAGGTTCTCACCCTCTTTTAACGGTACGATTATCATATCTTTTTTCTACTGTTTTAAAAATCGAGCCGCAAAGTTAGAAATAGAATTAATGATTTCAAAACTTTTCCACATTAATTTACCTGAAAACCATTCTAAACCACCAAATCAAACCAACATCCTTTTAAAAGTTTTACATTCAATATAATGCCTAAATGTAGCAAATCCGGGGCTAATCTCCAAATATTATATTTCAGAATGACAGATAATACCTTAACAGATGTGCCTTACCTTCAGGAACCAAACTGTTCTCGAGCATAACTGCCCATCCGGAGATTGATCCGTGCTTTTCCCTGTACTGAACAATGGACTTTACATGTTCAATCTCAAGATAGGGGTGTCTCAGCAGGTCAGAGAAACCCGCACTGTTAACCTGAATCCTGGTTAAACGCAAAGTATCGGCCTCCACCCTCGATGAGATGATATTGAAGACCGAATCGCGTAAACCGTATACTTCGAGCAGCTGGCTCTTGTCGGCATATCCTCCCAGCAGATTGCGGTATTTGATTATCCTTGCCGAAAGAACCGGACCAATTCCGGGTAACCTGTCGAGTTCGGCCGAATCGCACAGATTCAGGTTTATTGTCGACTGCCGCCGGGGAACAGGGCTGCTCCTGACAGGCTGAGCCCTTACTGACTCGCTTGTTGAACTTCCATATGGTTCAGCCGCTAACCCGGGAGCCTTCTCCTCAAAGGTCAAAGCCACAGGCAACTCCTTCCCCGAAGGAGGTGCAAAACGGATAAGAGTAACCACGGCAATCAAAACAACCACTACCAGCGTTGCCCTCCTTTCGCGCCTGTCATATCCGAACCATGAGGATATGATACTCCTGATACTGTTCATTATTTCAGAAATGAGTGAGACAATGCAATATAAAAAAAAAAGTGGCAACCTCAACCACTTTTTTAACTTTAATTACTCCAGTCACTTTAGTCACTCCTGTCACTCAACGGGCTCTCCCCCAAACCCCTGTTCCTGTACTCAGTCATGTATACTTTCAGGTCGGTGTATACTTCGGGGGCCATTATAACCAGGCCTATAATATTTGGGAAAGCCATGGTAAGCACCATCATATCCGAAAATGCAATAACGTTGTTCAGACCCGATGATGCACCAATAACGGTAAAGCTGAGAAATACCATATAGTATGTTACCGGAAGGACACCCCGGGGCAGCCCTATCCGGGCAGCAGGCTTCTCAAGCAGGTATTTAAACCCGTTAAGCCCGTAATACGACCATGAAATCATTGTTGAAAATGCGAAACAGAGAATTGAGACAACCAGCAGGTAGGGAAACCAGGGAAATACGGTTGCAAATGCCATTGATGTAAGCTGTGCTCCTTCGAGTCCCGATCCGGCTTCATATACCCCGGTAAAAATAATTACCAGTGCCGTCATAGTACAAATCACAACCGTATCGATAAATGGTTCCACCAGCGCGACAATACCCTCTTTTACAGGTATGTTCGTACGTGCTGCCGAGTGGGCAACTGCGGCTGAGCCCACACCTGCCTCATTTGAGAAGGCCCCTCTCTGGAAGCCTGTGATCAGAACCCCGATAAATCCTCCCTTAAGTGCAGCAGGACTGAACGCACCTTTGACAATTATTACAAACACCTCATCAATTCGTGCAATATTTATGAATATAATTACAAGTGCAGCTCCCACATACAGGATCGCCATAAACGGAACAAGCCTTGCTGCCACCCCTGCTATGCTTCGTATTCCACCCGAAACGACTACTGCAATAATGACTGCAAGTGCAATACCGAACCAGAATCCGTAAGGCTCCATGGCCGGAAAAATTAGTTTAACCTGGGCAAATGACTGGTTTGCCTGAAACATGTTGCTCCCGCCGAAACTGGCAAGAACCATCATAATTGCGCTGAAAACTGCCAGAATCTGCCCCAGTAAACCCAGGTTTCTGTTTTTAAGCCCTTTACTCAGATAATACATGGGGCCACCCGACACCCTGCCACTGGCATCAATATTTCTGTACTTCACTCCCAGGGTACATTCAGTGAATTTCATCGACATCCCGAAGAAGCCTGCAAGTATCATCCAGAATGTGGCTCCCGGTCCTCCCACGGTCACGGCAATGGCAACCCCTGCTATATTTCCAAGGCCCACTGTTGCGGAGAGTGCTGTTGAAAGTGCCTGAAAGTGGCTGACCTCACCCTTGTCACCTTTCTTATCATACTTGCCGGTAATCAGGCCGAATGCATGTGTAAAGGCCCTGACATTCACAAATCTCATTCTGAAAGTAAAAAAGATGCCACCGAGAATGAGCCATAATACAACAACCGGTATTCTTGCTCCGGCATCAATTCCAAGGGCTGCCACGGGGTCCCAGAAGAAGATCTTTTCGAGAAACTCCACCACAGGTCCGAAAGCAGCATCAATTTTGCTTATTCCGGTTCCGTTATCGGTGATTAATAATACCATCTGACCGGTAGTTCCCTGATTATCAGCCCAGGATTCCGTACAGGAATACAGTGGCTATTGCCAGCGGAGCAATGAATTTCAGAATGATATTAAGAAGGCCGGCAATCCTTATCCTGTAAAGGCCGCCACTTGTTATCTCGTCGTTAAACGCCTTCCGTCCGAGATGCCAGCCAACAAAAATCACAATAAAAGTTGCTCCAAGTGGCAATAGAATGTTAGCCGACAGGTAGTCGAACCAATCAAACATAGTCTTGCCAAGAATAAGCGTTCCCTTAAGCGGACCAAAAGACAATGTGGCAAATACCCCCAGCAGGTTAATTGCCAGGGCACCAATGACGGTTGCCTTTGTCCTTGACATACTGAGCTCCTCCGAGAAATATGCCACAACAACCTCAAGCACCGATACGGTGGAGGTAAGGGCCGCTATTGCCAGAAGAAGGAAAAACAGAATAGCGAAGAAATAACCGCCTGGCATCTGTGCAAAGATATTGGGCAGCACAATGAACACAAGTCCGGTTCCTTCAGCCGGGTCAATATTGAAGGCAAAAACGGCCGGGAAAATCATTACACCGGCAAGGATGGCAATCAGCGTATCAGCGGTTGAAACCTGAAAGGCTATAGAGGGAAGATTATTAGTCTTCTTCACGTACGAGCCGTATGTAATAAGTGTTCCCATCCCGATGCTGAGCGAGAATGCCGCCTGCCCAAGTGCATCAAGGACAACCTTCCATGTTATTTTTGAGAAGTCGGGCCTGAAAAGGAATCTAAGACCCTCACCCGATCCTGGTAGGGTTACTGACCTGATACTCATAATTATGATAAGCAGCAATAACATTGGCATGAGTATTTTGGAATACTTCTCAATCCCCTTTCTGACACCGGAATAAACAATAAATGCCGTCAGTGACATAAATATGAACTGCCACAGAAGTGGCCGGAATGTACCTGAGGTGAATGCTTCGAATGAGTTCCTAAGGGCGTCTGATGATTTACCCTCAAAGCTGTTTCCGACAGCCTTAGCCAGATACTCAAGTGTCCATCCTGCGATGGTGCTGTAGAAAGCAAGAATAAGAAAGGCTGCCACAATTCCCATCAGACCAACCAGATACCATGGTTTGCCAGGGGCAAGCGACTTGAATGAGCCAAGCGCGTTTTTCTGTGCTCTTCTGCCGATTGACAATTCGGCGAGCATCACCGGGAACCCGATGGCAAGTATAAATCCAAGATAGATCAAAAGAAAAGCGGCTCCTCCGTTCACTCCTGCCACATAGGGAAACCTCCAAATATTTCCCAAACCTATTGCTGAGCCTGCAGCTGCTGCTATGATTCCTACTTTACCTGTGAAGGTGTCTCTTACTGACGATTCGATTGTTGACATATGCTGGTTGCTGGTTGCTGGTTGCTGGTTGGATTTTACATGGAGTGCAAAATATGTGAAAAAAGTTGGTTCATACAATGACCACAAGGCACAGGCCTATGCAGGCTGGTGTCATTGTTCTGATTAGCAATAATATAAACATCCAGGTTATTTTTCTATTCTAGAACATAAAACCGGGAAGAGTCATCAGAACGGGTAACCGATTCCCAGAACGAAGGTGAAATCCTCTCTGAAGTTGTATGGTCGTCTGAGTCTTATCCACTTTGGTGTATCCTGTATTGCCGGATCCCTGAGTTTAATTCCCATATCGGCCCTTAGCAGCACGAATTTCAGGTCGAATCTCATGCCAAGGCCAGTACCAACGGCCATGTCGTCAATAAACTTATTGAACCTGAATACTGCTCCCGGGCGATCGGGGTCATCCCTTATGGTCCAGATGTTACCGGCATCGGCAAAAACAGCTCCTTCAAGAATCCAGAACAGTTTAAACCTGTACTCGGCGTTGAATTCAAGCTTAATATCGGCGGTCTGGTTAACAAACGACGGGATATCGTTCAGGAATGAGCCCGGGCCGAGGGAACGAACCTGCCATGCACGCACCCCGTTTGATCCACCTCCAAAGTATTGCTTCTCAAAGGGGAGGGCTTTTGAGTTTCCATAAGGTATGCCGGCGCCGATAAATGCCCTGTAGACAATAGCACTGACATCATTCATAATCCAGTTATACCTGTAGTCAATATCGGTTTTGAAGAATTGGGCATACTGCTGTCCAAACAGCTGGTATGTGTCATCACTCTTCTCTGCCCCTGACAGCCGGCTGCCGAGTGCCAGCAGGTTGCCAGCGGTTTCAAGGTTGATTTTGAAGAAGATATTGTCGGATGACTTCTGGATAACCTGGTTGTTAAAGGTGAAGGTGTAGCTGCCGCCCATTATAAGAACGTCCTTGTAGCTGAAGGAGAGGTATGATGAAGTATCTATTCTCACGGCAAAATCAGGATCGATATAAGGCAATTTCACCAGGTTCATTCTGAAGGGGTAGAGCATGTGTGATTTAAAGAGGTCCTGGTTCCAGTTATAACCGAACGATGCATTTGCAACGGTTCTGGTGTACACAGGTATTTTCTGGTAGTTGTATGCAAGCTGCAGAAAGCTCCTTGGGTTATATTTCCGTATGAAGTTCTCCTTTTTAAGGAAAGGAACCAGGAATTCGGGAAACTGGATTGAGGCTTCCGCTCCAAGTTCCTGTGTACTGCGGAATCCGGTCACCTCTTCCGACAATCTTTCATAGGCACCTTTAAAGGTAAGATTGAATTGCCGGGCACCATTAAAGAGGTTTTTATGCTGGTAAATAAGATTCATTGCAGCCCCGTAATTTCCTCCCGAGTTTGTTCCCTCAAGCAGGTAGGTAAATGACTGCTGGTTGAAAGGTGTCAGCTGGATTACAGCATCGAGTGACTTCCTGCCGAGTGAATCGGCCGGGGTTCCCTCCTGCTCCCTGTAGCCAATATTTATCAGCCTGTAGCTCTTAAGTGAGGAGAGTCGCTTATGCGAGCTTTCAGTCCGTGTAGCACTATAGAGCGAGCCGGGAGTAATAAACAACGATTGCATGATCAGATCATGTCTTACACGGGGTTTGCCTGATGGCCCTATAAAATGGAAATCGTTATGGGATATGGTGTCCAGGTCACTTATGTAGGCATCGGATCCGACAGAGAGAACCTTTCCCGGGTCATATTCCGGAAAGATGTATATGCTTCCCACCTTAAACCTGTCGGGGGGCATCATGGTAATGGTTCCTCCGGGGCCTGCAACCTGCTGATTACGGACTATATAGGCAATATCTACCTCGTTGTTGCCAATTGTATCGTTAATTCTGAACCTGATATTGTCAATACTGAAACTATAAAAGCCCAAATCGCGTATAAGCCGTTCGAGCCTTGCCCGTTCGGCGGTGAGCTTGTCGAAATCATACCTCTCATTCCTCTGTACAAGGCATGCCAGGGAATCGAAGTATATGTATTTCTGCAGGTCAGGATCATCAACTTCATATTTCAGGTTGCGGATTGTATATGGTGCAGCAAGATCAATATTATAAAACACCTTCGACTTTCTCTTCGCTATTTCAATTGTCTCGTCAACCCTGGCATCGAAATAACCCTTCGACCTAAGGTATTCTGTAAGCTGCTGCTTCGACCGGTTTGTTGCTGCGGGGTCAAATACCACAGGTTCCTCACCAATGTTCCTTAACCACCGGTGAAACCAGTTATCCTTATCAAGGTTTGACCAGTTGTACAGTCCGAGGTGAAATCTGGCACCGAAAATCCTCTTGTTGGGTTTCTGCCTTATGTATGGAGCCAGGTCTCCCTTTCCAATGTCACCACCATCAACTTTTATGTAAGTACGATCGTACAGCGTATCGCCCTGAGGAACATATTTCGTAGGGTTACAGGCTGCAACAACCAGCAATGAGAAGAAAAACAGAGCCCGCGCAGATCGTATACTTTTATTTGAAATAAAATATTCCAAAATTTGCCCTGGTAATTTGATTAGCGCAAATATATTAATAAAAGGATTATCCCGATGATAAGCAAAAACAGGGCCGCATTTATTGTTTCGCTTCAGAAGAAGAAACACAGGGATGAAAACGGGCTTTACGTAATTGAGGGAGACAAGATGGTGAAGGATTACCTGATGGCCGGAATGCCTGTGGTTGCTGTATATGCCAAGAGAGAGTGGATAGCATCGAACAGGTCGGTTATACCGGAAGCCCTTAGTGAAGTAGTTCCGGTAACATACGATGAAATCAGGAGAATAAGTGCCCTCACAACCCCTCACAACGCAATTGCCCTTGTAAGGACCGATAATTCCAGTCCCGGATTTGATACGATTACTGCAGGATATTCACTGGCACTCGAAACGGTGCAGGATCCGGGCAACCTGGGAACAATTATAAGGTCGGCGGCATGGTTTGGCATACCATATATTATATGTACTCGCGATACTGTTGACTGCTACAATCCTAAAGTGGTGCAGGCTTCAATGGGCGGACTGTTAAGTGTTAAGGTATTATATGAAGGGCTGGAGAGCTTTCTGGGTCGTGCCAGGGAAGCTGGAATAAGTGTATTCGGAACCTATACAGGCGGGTCCGGGTTAAGCGGGTTCCATCCGCCGGAAAATGGCATTATATTGCTGGGCAATGAATCGAGGGGTATATCGGGGGCACTCGATGGATACGTGTCAGTAAGGCTGAGCATACCCCGCGCAAGGGGTCAGGATAACGGCATCGATTCCCTAAACGTGGCGATGGCTGCGACAATTATGATGTATGAGTTTTCGGGGAAGCGTTGGTAGCTTCGGCAATTTTCTCCGCTATCCTTAAACCATCGACAGCCGACGAAACAATTCCACCGGCATATCCGGAGCCCTCACCGCACGGATAGAGTCCGGCAACTTCAATATGCTCAAGTGTATCAGTATCTCTTGGTATTCTTACCGGTGATGAAGACCGCGATTCAACACCAACCACCACGGCCTCATCGGTAACATAACCCCTCATCAGCTTGCCGAAAGCCGTAAAGCCTTCCCTTAGGGCGCTGCAGACAGGCTCTGGCAACCAAGCATGAAGGGCCGAAGAGGTAAGCCCGGGAAAATATGAGGAAGCGGGAAGAGTTTGTGACTGTCTGCTGCTCAGAAAATCGGTCAGTCTCTGAGCAGGGGCGGTCTGTCTCATCCCCCCGTTTTCCCACGCCATTTTCTCAATTGAAGACTGGAACATTAAGCCTGCCATACTACCATGCTGGTTGTACTCCGACAGCTCTTCCGGTCTTATCGCGGCAACTATTCCTGAGTTTGCCCACCTCGAGTTGCGTTTGGATGGTGACATGCCATTTACAACAACTTCACCATCGGCAGTGGCAGAAGGAACAATGAATCCGCCAGGGCACATGCAGAAGCTGTAAACACCACGGCCATTAACCTGCCTTGTGAGGGTATATGATGCCGGAGGCAGGTATTCACCAGCCGGCCGGCCGTGATACTGTATCCTGTCAATCAGCTCCTGCGGGTGTTCAACCCTGACTCCCAAGGCAAAAGGTTTCGCTTCAATGGTAATGTGGTTTGACATCAGCAAATGGTAAATATCCCTGGCCGAATGGCCCGTTGCAAGTACCACATGCGAAGCATTGAATACTTCGCCGCCGGCTGCCGCACCGGTGACCCTGTTGCCCGAAATCAGCAGCCGGTCAATGCGCTTGTTGAATAGTATCAGACCCCCGCAATCAAGAATCGTTTGCCTGATATTCCTTACAATGCCCGGCAGCTTATCAGTCCCGATATGCGGGTGGGCTTCATACAGTACACTTTCATCGGCACCGAACAGATGCAGCAGACGGAGCACCATGGTATTGTCACCCCTCTTCTTTGAACGGGTATAGAGCTTGCCGTCGCTGTAGGTGCCGGCACCTCCCTCGCCGAAGCAGTAATTGCTGTCAGGGTCAACGATATGTTCCCGGCTTATCCGGGCAAGGTCCTTCTTCCGTTCGGAAACATCCCTGCCTCTTTCAATAATCACCGGTCGCAACCCGAGTTCAATCAGCCGTAAAGCTGCAAAGAGACCTGCCGGTCCGCTACCAACTATTATGACCTCTTTTGCCGCTGATACATTGCGGGCCTTATACTGAAACGTATTTTCTTCAGGGGTGTCCTTTCCGGTAAGTACCTCAATTTCAAGGTTAATTACTATTGAAGGTTTGCGGGCATCGACCGACTTTCTCACAATGCGGAGTGTGGAAATGGCATCTGCGCTGCACTTCATTATTGAAGCTGCCCGCTTCCTTACCGCATCACTGTCGGCTGCAACCTCTGGCGGCAGAACAAGCCTTACGATGGTTCCCATGCTACTCGAAGTAGAATGCCAGCACCCAAACCTGCGATTTCATGCGCTCAATGGCATTGACATACTGGGGGTAACCCGGTGCGGGGTCATGAACAAGGACGTCGCGGAGCCCGTTGGCCATTCTGGCCTCAACCGTAAGCTTGAAATAGGTAAGATAGAGGTCAAAACCCGCTCCAACCTCATAATAGAGATCTGACCTTCGCAATCGTAGATAGACAGGATTATCGTCATCGTACTCCTTTTTGCCGGCCAGATCGTGCCGGAAGTTAAGCCCTGTAATAACATACGGCCTTACATTGTTAAGACGGACCCCCTTATACTTAAGCAGCAGGGGGAACTCAAGAAACGACGATTCAAGTTTCTGCTGATCATTGTATACCTCCCCGTTTCTGTAGAAAACCACATTTCGCTGACCAAATGAGACTCCCGGCAGGAACCTTATGTCGAGCGAAGGAACAGGGTGATAGTCGGTAACAATTTGTATGTTGATACCCGGCAGCAGGGTTGTAACTTCGGGGAAGAGCGAGTCGGCCATGTAGGCTGAGCTGGAGGGTATGATCTTGAAATCCATGGTGTTGAACCCCACGGAAAACCCAAAATGGAGTGGTTTCTCATCGTACCATGAATCATTCTTTACCTTCTGCCGTTGTGCAGCGAGAGTGAATGGAATTAATAATACCAGTGCTACTGCTGCTGATCTTCCTGACCTCATTATGCTTATTATGAAATTATAAAACAGATAATCTGGTGGTTTATTGCATTGTCATCTTTCTGGCTGTGTAGATTGTTGCTACCCCGCCAGTTAACCTTTTCATTCCGGTGGAACCAAAGCCGGCTTCAACCAGAAGTGAGTCGAATTCCGCTCCCTCAGGGAAGCTGCCCACCGAATCGGGAAGGTAGCGGTAGGCTGAATAATCGCGCGATATCAGCCTTCCAGCCACGGGCAGTACCCTGCTGAAATAGAACCGGTACAAATTGCTGAACAGGAATCCCTTTGGCATTGAAAACTCGAGCACCATTATCACTCCGCCAGGTTTAAGAACACGGTTCATCTCCCTGAGCCCCCCGAGAGTATCGGAGAAATTCCGCACCCCGAAAGCTGCCATTGCAACATCGAAGCTGCCCGAAGGAAAAGGTATATCTTCGGCCGGCGCATTCATGAGATTGATCTTCTTCTGCAGCCCGAGGCGCAATATCTTTCTTCTGCCCTCCTCAAGCATATTGTCTGATATATCAATACCGGTTACAATAACATCGCCCAGGCAGAGAGCCTCAATGGCAAGATCAGCTGTGCCGGTGGCAACATCGAGTATTGTTTCAGGCCTGATGAGTGACGCTATGGCTGAAACAGCCCTCCTGCGCCACCTGGTGTCGGTTCCGAAAGAGAGAAAGCGGTTGAGGAAATCATAGCGGTGGGCTATCCGGTTGAACATTCCCGATATTTCTGCCCTGCTTTTGGTCATATCCATCAGAAAGCTGTTATTCGAAGCGACAAAGATAAACAGTTATGAAACATTGCCATAAATTGTTAAAATCATATCTGCAGTTTTGTTCTCCGTTAGTCATAAGTTCGCTATTTTTGAACTGCAAAAACTGAGACTATGGATAAGAAGCTGGCTTTTATCACCGGAGCCACCTCAGGAATCGGGAAGGCCACAGCGAAGCGTTTTGCACGCGAGGGCTGGAACGTGATAATCAACGGCCGGCGGGAGGAAAGGCTGACAGAACTAAAGGCTGAACTGGAAGAGTTCGGAGCCGAGGTGCTTCTTCTTGCATTCGATGTGCGGGACAGGCAGGTTGTTGAGAAGGCCGTGGAGTCACTGCACGGTAAATGGAGAGATATTGACCTGCTTCTGAACAACGCAGGACTGGCCGCAGGGCTCGAGCATATCGATGAAGGGTTTACCGACGACTGGGAGAGAATGATCGATACCAACCTGAAGGGACTTCTCTGGCTTACAAGGTCGGTTGCACCTCTGATGGTTGACAGGAACACCGGGCACATCGTGAATATCGGTTCAATAGCAGGCAGGGAGGTATATGATAAGGGTAATGTATATTGTGCCACCAAGTTTGCTGTCGATGCCCTTACAAGGGGGATGCGGATTGACCTGCTGGAACACGGTATTAAAGTGACAAATGTATCACCCGGTATGGTTGAGACAGAGTTTTCTCTCGTGCGTTTCGGTGGTGACGGGGCAAAGGCGGCAACCCCTTACAGGGGCATGAAGCCCCTTACGGGTGAAGATGTAGCCGATGTTATCTTCTACTGCGCAACACTGCCTGCTCACGTCAATATAAACGACATACTGGTTATGCCCACAGCACAGGCAAGCGCAACCCACGTATTCCGTACCTGAAACCTGAAACCTGACACCTGAAACCTGAAACCTGACACCTGAAACCTGACACCTGACACCTATGCAAACCTATACCTACGACTATCTGTTCGCTTTTACCCGCGATACCTTCATGAAAATGGGATGCAGCGGCAGCGATGCAACTACCATTGCCGAAGTGTTTCTGGCTGCCGAAATGCGTGATATTCCGTCGCACGGGATGATTAGGCTCAAGGACTATTTCCAGTTATGGCAGAAGGGCAGGATAAAGACTGCCCCCGACATCAGGGTTGTTCATGAAACTCCCTCTACCGCTGTAATTGACGGCGATATGGCAATAGGCATGGTTCCCGCCAAAGCTTCGATGAGGCTTGCTATTGAAAAGGCCCTGGCCACCGGAACAGGCTGGGTTGCCACCCGCAACTCAAACCATTTCGGTATTGCCGGCTATTATTCAATGATGGCACTGGAACACGATATGGTGGGTATTTGCGTAACAAATGCCAATCCGCTGGTTGCCCCAACCTTTTCAGTGTCGCCAATGATGGGCACCAATCCCATTGCAGTTGCCGTTCCTGCAGGCAATGAGCCGCCGTTTGTGGCCGATTTTGCAACTACCCCAATTGCCCGGGGGAAACTGGCAGTAGCCGAGAAGAAAGGAGAAAAAGTGGCATTGGGATTTGTTCAGGATTCAAAAGGTTACCCAAGCGACAACCCGGCTATCCTTAAGGCCGGAGGTTCGATGCTGACGCTTGGCGGCGACAGGCTGCACGGTAGCCACAAGGGTTACTGCCTGTCAGCAATCGTTGACATTTTCTCGGCTGTTTTCAGCGGTGCCAACTTCGGGCCCTTCGTACCGCCAAGTGTGGCCTACCTGCCGTTGCTTGAGGAAAAGGTTGGTGAAGGTACCGGCCATTTCTTCGGCGCCATGCGTATTGATGCCTTCCGCACTGCAGGTGAATTCAAGTTATCGATGGACAGGTGGATAAGAACATTCCGGTCGGCCAAACCTGCTGAGGGTCAGGAGAAAGTCCTTGTACCCGGCGACATTGAGCGGGAGGCCGAGGCCAGAAACAGAAAAGACGGTATCAGACTTGTGCCTGCAGTTCGCGACGATCTTATGGCAATCGCAAAGGAACTCTCGGTCGGATTTGAATAGTGTAACTATCTCCTCTACCCCTCTTTCTGACCCATAAATCCCTGTTTTCTAAGTACTTCCAGAAAGGACTCTGAAAAATGGATGTTATCAGCCTTCTTGTACCTGACATCTGTAAATACCTGTGCAAGTGTCTTCTTGCCATTCTCGGCAATAAACCGGATTGAATCATCCCTCGATTCTTTTCCCCTGTAGTACAGGTCTATCGCAGCCTCATCGTAATCGTGGTATCTCTCATTATGTACTACGGCCGCGACCGGAAGCCGGTCGACCTGTTCCGTATCCTCAGCGGGCCAGCCCAGTGTAATTGCCGTTACCGGAACCACACCACGTGGCAAATTGAGTATTTCAATGATTTTATCTGCCATATAGGTGGTGGTGCCCAGATAGCAGATGCCCATCCCCTTCGACTCGGCAGCAATGCATGCTGTCTGGGCAGCCAGCAGGGCATCAATAGCAGCTGTCATAAAAGACAGGAAGTTGCCGTAACCGGGCTCAGCCTCACGCAGCCGGCACCATTTGCTGAACCGGTTGAAGTCGGCACAGAAAGTGAGCATCACCGGTGCCTCTGTAACCATCTTCTGATTAAAATGGGCCGGGGCCAGCCTTGCCTTCATTCCGCTTTCGCGTGTAACTATTATGCTGTAAACCTGCATATTACCGGTAGTTGAGGTACGAATGGCTGCATCGAGTATGTAATTGAGATCTGCATCACTTACCTCCTTATCAGAGTATTTCCTGATTGTCTTCCGGCTGAGCAGGGGGTCGTTCTTAAGCTTCATCTGTTATTCAGTTAACAGCTGCAAATATAGTAAAATGGCAACCTGCTTTTGCACCTCCGGTCTCCGTATTGGGTATTAAAACCTCTTCGTGTATCCGTGGCAGTATGGAGTCTTGTTGTTGACAAAGTAATAGTCCTGGTGATAATCCTCGGCATCGTAAAACTCTGATGCAGGAGTCAGCCTGGTAGCAACTTTGTATCCCTTATCACGCAGTATGTCAAGATATTTGGCGGCCATCCTTTTTTGATCGTCGTTGATGTAGAAGATTTCCGAGCGGTACTGCGGACCGATGTCGGGTCCCTGTCGGTCCACGTGCGTGGGATCATGAATCTCGAGGAACAGTTTTACCAGTTTTTCATAGGTTGTTTTTGATGGATCATAAACTACCCGTACGGCTTCGGCATGGCCGGTGGTTCCTGTACACACCTCCTTGTAGGATGGATTCTTCACATGCCCTCCGATATACCCCGATACCACTGCAAGAACCCCGGGTTCCTGCTGCAGGAAGTACTCGACCCCCCAGAAGCAGCCTCCGGCAAAAATCGCAGTAGTGTAAGTGCCCTGCTCAAGAACTGCAGGTACGAATTCGAGAGAGACCGAATTAACACAATGACGGGTGTTCTTTGAAGTAAAACCCTCACCCATGAATACATGTCCAAGGTGCCCGTTGCAGTTCGCGCAGATAATCTCGGTTCTTTGACCGTCTGCGTCAGGGACCCTGAGAACTGTTCCGGGTATCTCATCATCAAAGCTTGGCCATCCGCAGTTGGAGTCAAATTTGTCATCCGACCGGTATAATGCTGCTCCGCACTGCTTGCATACGTATGTTCCCTTCTCCTTGTGGTTTGTGTACTTCCCTGTCCAGGGCCGTTCGGTTCCCTTTTCAAGTATCACATACGACTCATCCTTCGACAATTTACGGAATGAAGGCTTTTGCTGATCACCGGTATCGGGCTTCATAACTGCAAAAATTAAGATTATTAAATATATAATGGTTTTCATGGTAAAATACTTTACTTACTCATATTAATACAAAAAATCCGCGAAATTGTTCTGGGAGGAAATGTGTTTTTTAACAACACCGTGTGGAATTAAACTATCGCATTAATTGTCTAGTTTTACACAAACCATTAAAACCAACTTTAACACTAAAACTAATATCAACTGACATGAGAAGAATCAAGATTTCAATTCTGGTGCTGCTTATGGTGACCTCCCTTGTAACAGGGCAAAGGGCATCACAGCAGGCTGCTCAGACATTCTCGCTTGCAAACGAGATGCTCAGTCCGCTTAACTTCAGGCTTATAGGGCCTGCTGCCTATTCAGGCAGAATAGCCGACATCGCGGTAAATCCAAAGAATTATTCGGAGTGGTATGTTGCCGTGGCTTCAGGCGGTCTCTGGAAGACCACCAATGCCGGAACCACATTCACCCCTATTTTTGAAAACATGCCTGTTTACGCTATTGGTTGCGTTACAATTGACCCGAACAATCATGATGTTATCTGGCTGGGAACAGGCGAAAACAACAGCCAGAGGGCGATTGGTATTGGCAATGGAGTTTATAAGAGCACCGATGGTGGCAGAACATGGACAAACATGGGCCTGACAAAATCATCACACATCGGGAGGATACAGGTTGATCCGCGCAACAGTAATGTTGTTTACGTAGCAGCCCATGGACAGATTTGGGGTCCGGGAGGAGAACGCGGCCTGTACAAGTCGATTGACGCAGGCAAGACATGGGACCGCATACTCTTTATCGGCGAGTATACGGCTCTCAACGATATTGAGATGGATCCGCGCAATCCCGACATTCTGTACGCATCAGCGCATCAGCGCGAGAGAAGGGTTTATTCGAAGATAAACGGCGGCCCGGAATCGGGCCTATACAAATCGGTCGACGCCGGGAAAACTTGGAAGAAGCTGACCAACGGTTTTCCGTCGGAGGGTAACATCGGCAGAATTGGTATTGCTCTTGCACTGGCAAATCCCGATATCCTTTATGCAATGGTTGAGCTTTCTCCTGCTGCCGGCAGGTCAAGCTTCCTTAGGTCGACCGATAAGGGAGAGAGCTGGGAGGTTATGAGCAATGCAGGTTCCAGCAGCCCGCAGTATTACCAGAAGCTTGTTACCGACCCTAACGATGAGAATACTGTTATATATCTCGATGTCAGCAATATGAGATCGAGAGACGGAGGGAAAACATGGGCCCAGATAGGTGAGCGGAACAAACACGTTGACAACCATTCACTTTGGATAAATCCGACAAACAGCAGGCACTACCTTGCAGGCTGCGACGGCGGCATTTACGAGAGCTGGGACGAAGGTGCAACATGGAAATTCCACCCCCACTTACCGATAACTCAGTTCTACAGGGTAAGGGTCGACAATAATTATCCCTTCTACAGGGTTTACGGAGGGACACAGGATAACGGTTCATTTGTTGGACCGGCCAGGACAATCAGGACGTTTATCACCAATGACGACTGGAGGCATGTACTCGGCGGCGACGGCTTCCTGTCGATTCCCGACCCGGTTGACCCTACCACCTCATATGCCGAATCGCAGAACGGTGGTATTGCACGAATCGATCATCTGCTCCAGAGATCAACAAGTATAAGGCCTCCGCGGTTCCCCGAAACCACTGCATACAGGTTTCACTGGGATACCCCATACTTTATCAGCCACTTTGACAACAAAACGTTGTATCTGGCTTCACAGTATGTCTTTAAAAGTACCGACCGCGGTGATACATGGAAAATAATCAGCCCCGACCTCACAAGGCAAATCAATGTCGATACCATGCCGATGATGGGGCAGAAATGGGAAAGGAATACAGCTGTGGCCCTCCACTCATCAACCTCACCGTTCGGCAACATGAAATCGCTGAAGGAATCGCCACTGAAGCAGGGAATGATCTGGGCAGGAACCGATGACGGTCTGATATGGCTGACAGAGGACGACGGTGCCAACTGGACCAGTTTTGATAACTTCCCGGGAGTGCCATTCATGACCCACATCACAACCGTTCAGCCTTCAATGCACGACCTGAATACGGTCTATGCAACATTTGACGGCAGAAAGGACAATAGCAACTGGACGCCCTACATTCTGAAAAGTACCGACAAGGGAAAAACGTGGAAGTCAATCTCTTCGAACCTTCCGCTGGGGTCGGTATATACACTTAAGGAGGATCACGTCAGGCCTGATATTCTCTTTATCGGTACCGAGTACGGAGTGTTTGTTACAATTGACGGGGGTAACAGATGGGTACAGTTGAAAAATGGTTTACCCACAATCCAGGTTCCTGAGATTGATATTCAGAGAAGAGAAAATGACCTTGTTGTGGCAACATTCGGAAGAAGTTTCTATGTAATGGACGATTACAGCTACCTGAGGGAGCTTGCCCCGGCTACACTCTCAAAACCGGCCCATATATTCAGCATTAAGGACACATGGCAATTTAGCCCGGCAAGCAATCTCTCCTACCAGGGTGAAGCTTACTTCCGTACACCAAATCCACCTGTCGCTGTCAGTATAAGATACCATGTTAAGGAGATGCCGGCAACCCCGGTTAAAAAAGGACAGCAGGCTGCTGAACAGCCTAAACCGGTGCTCGTCTTTACAATTACGAATGCTGCAGGAGAAGTGGTTACTGTTACTGAAAGGCCCTTTGAACCAGGAGTAAACTCATTCAACTGGAACATGAGGATACAGCCGCCACAGACACAACAGGGCGAACAGGCAGGCCAGGGCGTTCAGGGAGGACAGCAGGGAGGCCAGGGCTTCCGTGGTACAGGAGGAAGAATTGCTCCTGAAGGGAAGTACTTTGTAAGCATCGGAAGGAAAATCAATGATGCAACAGAAACACTTGCCGGACCGGTACCCTTCAACGTGAAATTGCTCGACAGGGAGTTGCTGAGGTTCCCCGACCTTGAGCTGGTAAGGCTCCTGAACAAATAGAACTGGTAATTGTTATTATTTTTGATCTCATTGGATTGCAGCAGCCGGAAACTGGCTGCTGCTTTTCAATGTGAACATAAATATTTTTTTTTTGGCACGGAGATTGTTTTAATTGCGAAAAGTTTAAATTTGTGATGTAAAAATATTGGTTATGAAGAAGTACGCTGTTGTTGTTATTCTTGCATTACTGGCAGCTCTGGTGGCTGGCTCCTGCAACCGTGAAACCTGCCCTGCTTACACCCGGGCTGATTCACAACAGACAGAACATATTGGCTGACAGACAGCCAATCCTGCTCTTCCCTTACAATACAGAAGTCAGTGCCATGAAAAAGCTGCTTTCAGGTGCGCTTATATTGCTTATATCCGTAACATATTTGTACGGTCAGGGAGAAATTGACGACCAGTACAAGGCATTCTACCGGCACGAGCGAACATTCGGTCTCATGCTGAACACCGATGGTCTGGGAGTAAGTTACAGGGAAGGACTCAATACCATATACCGCAATAAAAAACTGTATGAGATAGAGATGGGAATACTCAACCATCCGAAAGAAGTCAAGCTCCAGAATCCATGGTATCTCAACGGCTCAACCTTCGTTTTCGGCAAACTTAACTCGACTCTCTACCTGAGAGGCGGTCTTGGTTTGCAGAGAGAAATTTTTACCAAGGAAGATCTCGGAGGGGTGGCTATCAGGTACTTTTTTACCGGAGGGCCATCACTGGCTGTCCTCAAACCAATTTACTACAAGGTACTGTTTCCGGTCTCCCAGAACACATATACCCTGAAGGAAGAAAAGTTCGAAGAGTCGATACACCACCCGGCCGATATCTACAGTAAGGCCTCCTTCCTGAAAGGCATAAATGAGATATCACTGATACCCGGGGCTTACGGGAAAGCCGGGTTCAACTTCGAGTTCTCAAGTCAGGACAGGGCAATCCACTCACTTGAGGTCGGAACGAGTATAAATGCATTTGTTAAAAAGGTTCCGATAATGGCCAAGGAACAAAATAAGGCTGTTTTCTTCTCACTTTTTGTCTCCTACCGCATGGGCCTAATCATTGATCCGTTCGATCCCAAGTCGAATAGAATCTCAACCATTTTCATTAAGAAGAGGTAGACATACTCACTCATGTCAGATTGCAGGTTTACATTTTATTTGTAAATTTGTACTTCATTTAATAACAACTTAACTGAGCAGAATATGGCAAAGATTAAATTAGCAATCAACGGCTTTGGAAGGATTGGACGGAATGTATTCAAACTGGCCCTTGAAAGGCCGGGAATGGAGATTGTAGGGATAAACGACCTTACCGACACAAAAACCCTGGCTCACCTTCTTAAATATGACTCCACCCAGGGACAATTCCACGGAGTAACATTCGATGAGAAGAATATCATTGTAAATGGCAAAAAATATCCGGTTACCGCAGAAAAGAACCCGTCACAGATACCATGGTCGGTAATCCCCGACATTGTGGTTGAAGCAACAGGTATTTTCAGGGCAAAGGAGAGCCCGAAAGGCGGTTACGGCGACCATCTGAAAACAGGCGCAAAGAAAGTGATACTTACGGTTCCTTCAAAAGACGCGATCGATGCTACCATAGTACTCGGAGTCAACGACAGCGATCTTAAGCCGGAGCACCAGTGTGTTTCGAATGCATCATGTACCACCAACTGCCTGGCCCCGGTGGCCAAAATCCTCAATGACAACTGGGGAATTGAGGTTGGGTATATGACAACAATTCATTCATATACAAACGACCAGAGGATTCTCGACCTCCCTCACTCCGACCTGAGAAGGGCCCGCTCAGCAGCCCTCAGCCAGATACCTACAACCACCGGTGCAGCTAAGGCCGTGGGAAAGGTAATCCCTGAACTCAAAGGCAAACTTGATGGCATATCAGTGAGGGTTCCGACCCCTACCGGTTCGCTGGTCGACCTGGTTGCGGTTCTCAAAAAGGAGGCCACAAGGGAGGAGATAAACGGTGCCGTGAAAAAAGCGGCTGAAGGTCCGATGAAAGGCATCCTTGAATACACCGAAGATGAAATTGTATCGGTCGATGTGATTCATAATCCTGCATCAGCAGTATTTGATGCCCAAAGCACAATGGTAAACGGAAAAATGGTGAAGATTCTTGCATGGTATGATAACGAGTGGGGCTACTCGGCAAGGGTGGTTGACCTCGCTGAAATAATGATGTGAAAGTATAGAACAGAAAAGGAAAACCGGCATGGATCTATTTCCACGCCGGTTTTTCCTTTCTGGTACTATTCAGAGAATCAGCACAGGAAGCAGTATTCACTGCTGTCCCCTATAATATCATCTCAATCTCAAGTGGTATCCCAGCCGAATCGCGGTAGTGTTCCCCAAGATCAAGCATTGCCTCGTCATCCTCCTCATACTTCCATATTATTCTTACCTCCCTGCCGGAATGCTTATAACCCGTAAGCTTCCTCAGAATCTCGTATAGATACTTTGAAGACCCACTGTTTATATACTCAAGAAATATAATGACAGTCAGCTTGCCCTCACTGTCAAAGTACCCGGTAATCCATTCATCAAGCCTTCGGAAGATCGACTCAGGATTTTCAGGTATCGAACGGCCAGTAACTTCAAGTGTCTTTCTGCCAGGATCATATACTATCCCTGGCACATTCTTAAGTGGCTCCTGTATTACTATCTTTTCCATGTTTCTGTTTATTACCCCGGTTTTAAGGCTTCTGTCTCCCGGCTGTAAATTTATCATTTCACGCCGGAATAAACCAGTAACCGCAAAATTAGTGTAACCAAAGCATTCAGGGAATAAATTTACACTTTTTTTCAATACTATCCGGCTTCACAAAAGTTTAACCCTGTAAAATAATTAAACAATTAGTTGCATAACTAAATACTTCGTTATATCTTTGATCAAAATTCCACTATCAGATGAAAGAGCTTACAAGGGCAGAGGAACAGATTATGATTATCCTCTGGAAAATCAGGAGGGGATTCGTAAAGGATATTCTTCACCACTTCAATGAACCAAAGCCTGCTTACAATACTGTAAGTACAATAGTCAGAATATTGCAGGAGAAAGGTTTCGTGAGCCACAGGGCTTACGGGCGCACCCATGAGTACTTTCCCCTCATTACCAAGAAGGAATACACCAAGATGCAGATGGGGGCCTTCATTAACAGCTACTTTTCGAGTTCATATGAAAAAATGGTGAGTTTTTTCGCACGCGAGAAGCAGATGAGCATCAGTGAGATGGAGGAGATCATGAAACTTATGTCGGAGGAGATTGAGAAGCAGAAAAAAGAATTGTTATGAATCAGTTTATCATACACTCACTGAAGGCAGGTGTTTTCATGGCACTGCTCTACCTGGTATATTACCTCTTTCTGAGCCGTGACACATCATACCTGAGAAACAGGACCTACCTACTGGGATCACTACTGGCCTCGTGGCTGCTGCCTTTTATTATTATCAATATCCCATTGAAGCTACCTTCCACCGATTTTTCAGCTGTTTTAAATGAGTTCAGCGCTCCTGCAGCGACAATGGCGTTAACCGGAACCGGGGCAACTGAAAGCGGTCCCGATCTGAAAAGGGTGATATTGATTATCTATTTCACAGGTATTGGTATATTCATAATAAGATTTCTCTTTACCCTCTCAAAACTCATAAAGCTTATTGTTACAAACCCTGTGAGCAACAGGGTTGTCAGTGTGAGGAACCAAAGTATCCCCTCGGGGTTTTCGGCACTTGGGTTCACTTTTGTCAATGACTCCCTTCCCGTTGGAGAAAAGGAAAAGATTATACTGCATGAGAATATTCATAACAGGCAGTTTCACCATATTGATGCAATAGTGTGTGAAATAGTGATTATTCTTCAGTGGATCAATCCGTTTGCATACCTTGTCAGGTATTCGCTCAGGGCTGTACATGAATACCAGACTGACAGGGAATTTATCAGCACCACCGGATGCCTCAGGGAATATCAGGAACTTATAATCAATGAAATATTTGGTACAAGGAGTATTCAGATTGCCTCGTGTTTTTCCACCAGATCGCTAATTAAAAAAAGAATTCTCATGATGACAAAGAAAGAGACCCGACCGGGCGCAGTGATCAAATTGTGCATTGCAATTCCCCTGATTGCCATGGCAATCATATTCTTTTCCTGCAAGGATAACATCGTTATACCTGAGGATACTATTACGGCAGAACCGGCTGCAGTGATTGATGCCTTTACCGATGCAGGCAATACAGTCGCGGGTGACAGCAGCACTTCCGCATTTACTTTTCAGGCTGAGAACCCGGCATCGCAAGGCGACACGACAGAAGTGCTGCAGATCAGGGAAATATCCCGACCAGGCAGCGCAGCGTATGGCGACATGATAATTGTGGTTGACGGCAGGGAACGAACCGCCGAATTCCTTTCTCAGATAACCGACTCTGAAATCGCCATATTCAGGACTCTCAAACCCGAACGGGCATTGCAGATTTACGGCCCCAGGGGAGCGGCCGGAGTTGTACATGTTACAACCAAAGCGCATCTGGCTTCACTGAATCCGGAGGGTCGCGACGTATTTATGATAGTTGAGAACATGCCAACTTTTCGCGACGGCGATGTTCAGAAGTTCTCACAATGGGTAAAATCAACGGTAAACTATCCCGAAAATGCCAGACAGAACGGCATACAGGGCAAAGTATTTATCGGCTTCATTGTTGAACCCGACGGTACAGTCAGCACTGTTACAGTACTGCGATCAGTTGAAAAATCACTCGATGATGAAGCAGTAAGAGCAGTAAGATCATCACCAAAATGGGTTCCGGGTTACCAGCGTGGGGTAGCAGTACCTGTAAGGTTCTCAATAACCGTAAACTTTCTGCTCGACAATTCTCATGACAGCCTGAACTGATACTAAAGGCCAACGATTTGCTGAATTAACTGCAATACCTGATGAAGATACTGATTAACAGGCGACTGGCACGGATATTACTCCATGCCGGTCTCTTTCTTGTAGTATTTAAGGTTGCAGGGCAACCTTCCATTAATGATATCGATATGGCAATCGCCTCAAGGGATTTCAGGGAGGCAGCCCGACTGGGTGCGCTGATTACCGGTACCGGAGGCAGTTCTCCTGCTCTCAGTCTGCGACTGGGTATCATAAGTGTGGCCATGAATGATTATCTGAAGGCCCTACAATATCTGGGTGAGGCTGAGGCAGGCGGAACCGGAGGCATTCAGGCTCCTCTGCTGATGGCCGAGTGCCACGAAGCCCTTGGAGATATTAAATCTGCCTCGGCAAAGTTTGATGAACTTGTTGCGGGAGACAGATCGAACCTGTACATAATAAACATGTATGCGAAGATGCTGATTGACAACAGGCTCTTCTCCGACGCCGTCAAATGGTGCCAGCTGCTTGTCGATTCGGTACCACAAAACCCGGTTTTCCGAAAGAACCTTGCCGTGTGCTTCTCGCAAATAAGCATGGACGATCATGCCCTGATGCACTTTCGTGCTTCATGGAACCTCAATGACAGGGATCTGGGTGTTCTCACCGCAATCACCAACTGCATTCTCAGGCTTAAAATGCCCGGGGCTGGTCTTGAAATCGTAACTGAGGCAATAGGGACACATCCGGGCAACCCTGTACCATATAAATGCAGGGGGAACCTGCTGTTTGCCATGAAACAGTATGAGGACGCCGCCGAAGCATACCTGAACGCATACAACCTTGGTGACACAATTTCCACTACAGCCAGACAGGTTGGATTCTCATATTTCGGGGCACAGCAGTACCGCAATGCAATTCCCTACCTGATGATTCACTACCGTTCCGACACCACAAATATTGAGTCGGCATATTGTCTTGGCTATGCAATGGCAGCCTGGAGGATGCAGGAAGAAGGAATAAAGATGCTAAGATACTGCATCGATCTGATGGCGCCCGACTCGGCTTACTATGCGAACATCTATTCGGCTATCGGCAAGGCAAGCAATACTCTTAACAGACACAGTGACGCAATTGGTGCATATAATGATGCTCTAACCTTTAATCCCGACGATCCTGACCTGATACTTGGTCTGGCCCGGTCATTTGACGGAGCCGGAGAATACAAAGATGCCATACTGTATTATGAGCAGTACATCACCCATCAGGAGGGAATGTTAAAAAAGATTGCCGATTCGAAAGGAATAACCACCGACAGGTTTGTAACTCCTTCCCAGGTAGTATTCGCCAGAGACCGGGTTAAGAAAATCAGGGATGAATTGTTCTTCATGGGTGAAATAAAGAAGATCAACCGTTAGCGGTCACTATCACTTCCATTTCCCGGATACAATAATCCCATTTCTCCCGTTAACCACCCGGCAGGGCGGATTGTGTCCCGGAAAAACTGAGTAATCCCGGCTGCGTCACAACCTCATATATATAAATATAAACCCACTGTTGACAATCTTTATTTGCGGTTGGCAATAAAGTATACCTATTGGTTAGAATTCTTTATTATAATTCATTTATTCTATATTTACCTTCTTCGACTATATACCAGGTTACAGGCATCAGATAATACCGCCAGTAACTGAGTTAATACTATCATTATGACTGCAAGCATATTTAATGATGTGATCGGACCGGTGATGAGGGGCCCTTCCAGTTCTCATACCGCGGCATCTCACCGGATTGGTGACGTAATAAGGCAAATCTGTTCTCCATTCGACGGCAAGGTCACCGTTGAGTTTGACCGGGGAGGTTCGCTTGCCACCACTTACGAGGGACAAGGTTCCTCAATGGGTCTGGTTTGTGGACTGATTGGCGTAAGTATGCTCAATGAGGATATGGTGAAGTATAAGGAACTGGCCAGGCAGCACGGTTTAAACATAGAATTTCTGATTACATCGTATAAGGCTATTCACCCAAACACATACAGGATCACTGTTATCAAAAAAAACGGAGAAACCTTCCGTTTCACAGCATTATCGACCGGAGGAGGAGTATTTGATATTATTCACTTTAACGGTTTTGAGGTTTCTATGAGGGGAGAGTATTATGAAACCCTTATATTCATTGACTCAAAAAAAATCCTTAATCCGGTTGAAATATTTGATGATCTGAAAAGTATAGCCCCCTGCTACAAAACAGAATTAATCAGAAATGAATCCGGCGTTTTTCTTATAAACCTGAAATCGGGGGAACCGGTGGCTGAGAAAATATCTGAGATACCGGGATTTCGCGGAAATCAAATCCGGATTTTTCAGATAAACCCGGTTATGCCAATTCAGGGAGCCAGTGGCACACCTCCATTTTCAACTGCTGAAGAAATGCTGGCAATGGCTGATGAAAAGGGTTTGGATCTTGCCGAACTTGCTGTTATTTACGAAAGCACTCTGGCAGGTGTCGCACCAAATAAGGTTATGTCACTAATGAATGAGATTGTGCTCATAATTAAGCGATCGATAAGCGAAGGTTTGAAGGTGAAAGAATATAAAGACAGGATTTTGGGCAGTCAGGCCCATCTGATTCTGAAAGCTGAAAAAGAAAAGAAAATTACCGGAGCCAGTCTTAATAGGGTAATCGCCTATGTAACAGCCATTATGGAGTCAAAAAGCTCAATGGAGATTATAGTGGCTGCCCCTACTGCCGGGTCAGCGGGCGTTCTTGGTGGTGCAATTTTCGGTGTAAGTGAAGGGTATATAGATGATGAAGATGCGATTGTGAAGGCCTTTCTGGCAGCAGGTATGATAGGTGTGTTTATTGCTGATAAGTACACCTTTGCTGCCGAAGTTGGTGGTTGCCAGGTAGAATGTGGTGCAGCATCGTGTATGGCTGCTGCTGCTCTGGTTCAGCTTATGGGAGGAACTGCACGACAGGCAGTTGCTGCCGCCTCAATGGCTTTGCAAAACATGTTGGGACTTGTATGCGATCCGGTTGCCGACAGAGTCGAAGTGCCCTGTCTCGGAAAGAATATTTCAGCTGCATCTAATGCCTGGTGTTCGGCTAATATGAGTATTGCGGGATTCGATCCGGTAATCCCTCTCGATCAGGTTATCGATACTATGAAATCAGTCGGGGATAGTTTGCCTTGTACACTCCGATGCACCGGGCTTGGGGGGCTGGCAATCACTCCGGCTGCCGGGAGGATTCATGAGGAATTGCTTAAGTTCACAAAGGAGTCTTGAACCTTCATTTAAAATATAGTATCATTCTGCAGAATATTCAAATTTGTCGGATATATGAAAATAATTAAAGATCAAATTATTACAGACTCTGCTTCCTGGCTTGAATGGGTTGATGCTATGGAAAATGCTTTGGTTGCCAGTAACAAGGGCGAATTTGTTTTACCTAAAAGGATGCATCTCGACTATGGTAAGAATACTTTCCTGCTAATGCCATGCATCTCTGATAAATACTGGGCTACAAAGCTGGTTTCAACCTGTCCCGACAACGCTTTATCAGGTCATCCTTCCATATACGGTACCGTACTGTTAAATGATTCCCGAACCGGAGAGCCTTTGGCAATAATGAACGGCGCCCTTATCACTGCCATGCGGACAGCTGCAGTATCCGCGGCCGGTATTCGCAAACTGTCGCCACCCGATTGTCATTCCCTTGGAATTATTGGTGCCGGGAAACAAGGTGTATATCAGGCAATTTTTGCCTGCTCGGTACGTGACATCAGTGATATCTGGGTATTTGACATCAATGAGGAGAATACAAGCCGCTTCATTAATGAGTTAGATTTGAAATGTCCGGAAGTACAGGTGCATAAGGCATCATCATCGACTGAAGCAGTTAAAAATTCTGAGTTAATTATTACCTCGACAACCTCACAAAATCCGGTTCTGGAAAATTCAAAGGAACTGTTTACTGCTAAAACCTTCGTAGGTATCGGGTCATATAAACCTGACTGCAGAGAGTTCCCGGAACAGCTCTTCCGGCAGATAGACCAGATATTTGTTGATACTCTGGATGGCAAAGGTGAAAGCGGCGATCTGCTAACCCCCGTCACAGAAGGGTGGATATCAGACCCAAATATCCACCAATTAGGTAAGGTTTTTTCCGGAGAGATTATTCCCACTTCAAATCCGACAAGAATGATTAAAACGGTCGGGAGTGCAATTTTTGATTTTTTTGCGGCAAAACTCATTTATGAGAAACACCTTGCGATGAAAAGATGAGTGAAATAGTGAAGATCAATTAATAAATTTGCCGGGTAATAATTCCCCAATGAATATTGAACAGAGGATAAATGCCTTTACGAAGCTGGGCAGTCTGATGCTTAACGCTGCAGCGGGAGAGAGTAATCCCTTATCCGAAGGGCTTATTGCTGCCATTGAAACCTGCCGGAACACCAACCCCTGGTTCACTCCAGTCAACGTAAGAAGAGCTCTGGTCGCCCATGGTGGCCAGCTTAACCGGGATAACATCACGGCCTGGCTCTCACGGTACCCTGATATTGACAGACCAGTTCAACCCAGAACCGTTGCACTGATTATGGCCGGGAATATTCCCGCAGTTGGTTTCCACGACATGCTGTGCGTTCTGATAACCGGTAACAGGGCTGATATCAGACTCAGTTCAAAAGATGACATGCTGGTAAGGGCTCTGGCATCACTACTCACAACCATTGAACCCCGGTTCGCTAAATATATATCATTTACCGATGGCCTTCCCGAAAAGTTTGATATGGTTATTGCCACAGGCAGCGACAACACCTCACGGTATTTCGAATACTACTTTGGAAGGTTTCCATGCCTGATCCGCAGGAACCGTACCGGGGCGGCAATTCTTGACGGAACCGAGACCGACAGTCAGCTCGAAGCCCTCGGCGAGGATGTGTTTTCGTACTTTGGACTTGGATGCCGGAATGTCACCAAAATATATGTCCCTCCGGGTTACAACCTTCAGCGGCTTACCGGCTCATGGGCCCGCCACTCCGAAATTGCCGGCAACCGGAAATACACCTCCGGTTACAACTACCAGAAGGCAGTACTCACAATTAACAATGAGACCTTTACCGATACCGGCTTTGCTCTTCTGAAACGCGACAAGGCACTTTTCTCCCCGGTTTCGGTAATAAACTACGATGAACTTGCAACTGATGTTGCCGAAATGGAACTGGATTCATTTTCTGACAAGATACAGGTTGTGGCAGGTGCCCGACACACACCTTTTGGTTTTGCTCAAAAGCCCAAACTGTGGGACTACAGCGATGGAATCGACACCCTCAGTTTCCTTTCAAAATAATTTCCGGCTGAAAGAAGATAAATCAAAAAATAGTATATTGCACCGTTTGAATTTTGAGGCTATGGTTTACAAATTTGTTGTTTTATCAGATGCGGATGATTCGTTTGTCAGGGAGTTTGAATTCCTTGACAATCAGACGTTGATGGCCTTTCACAACATTCTGCAGGAGGAGCTGGAATTTGACAGGTCACAGATGGCATCATTCTATCTTGCAACAGACAATTGGGAGAAGGAAGAGGAATTCACACTTTTCGACATGGGCGCAGGGTCGTCAACTATGGACGACGCCATACTTGAGGATATTATTTTCAGGAAGAACCAGAAACTGATTTACATATTTGACTTTTTCAACGAAAGAGGCCTCTTCATTGAGTACACAGGTGAGGTAAAGGAAGTTGAGGGAAGGGAATACCCGGTTTGCACCAATTCGAAGGGCATCCCTCCAAAGCAGGTTGTTTTCGGAGGTTCGGCCCGAAAGAAATACAACAACCTGGTTATTGCTGATGATGAAGATGAGGGTGAACCCGAAATTGACGACCTCTATTTCGAGTCGGACAATGATGACTCGTTATCAGATCTCGACCAGGCAGAGACCACTGACGAATTTAACTAGTAACCGGCTGCGATAACCGGAATTCCCCTGTTATGAATATCCTGGTCGTTGTTACCGGTCCGACTGCTTCCGGTAAAACAGAGCTTTCCACCCAACTGGCATCAGCTTTGCAGTGCGATGTGATATCGGCCGACTCGAGGCAGTTTTACAGGGGTATGTCAATCGGAACCGCGGCGCCAACGGAAGAGCAGCTGAAAAAAGTGCGTCATCACTTCGCAGGATTTCTGGATCCCGGAGAATACTACTCGGCAAGTATGTTTGAGCGCGATGCCATTTCCCTGTTGCCCTCACTTTTTGAAAAGAACCCCTGCGTCATACTTTCGGGTGGATCGGGGTTATATATAAATGCGGTATGCTATGGCATTGATGATATTCCTGACGTCGATACCGAAATACGGGAAAAGTACATAAGGAAACTCAGGGATGAAGGAATCGAATCGCTCAGGTCGGAGCTTCGCATCGTTGATCCTGATCATTATAACAGGGTTGACCTTAAAAACCCTCGTCGGTTACTGAGGGCCCTTGAGATATTTGCCACTACCGGAAAACCATACTCTGCATTTCTCACCCGGCAGAAACAGAAGCGTGATTTCAGGACAGTATTGACAGGTATAATGCCGCCAAGGGATGAACTGTACTCCAGAATTGACAGGAGGGTTGATGAAATGATGGCAGCAGGCCTGGAAGATGAGGCATACGGGCTTTTACCGCTGAGGCACGCCAACGCACTGCAAACGGTTGGCTACCGTGAGCTGTTTGAATACTTCGACGGCAGGATAAGTAAAGAGGAGGCAGTCGGACTCATAAAGCGCAATACCAGAAGATACGCCAGGCGTCAAATTACATGGTGGTCGGGAAACAGTGATATCAAATGGTTTGGTACAGCCGATCCCTCACCGGTACTTGATTATCTCCGTAACGAGGCCGGCATTTTTGTTCATTGATGAACCGACTTCAGTTGTTCAATGGTTCCGGCAGGGTCATCGGATTCAAAGACTGTGGTTCCCGCAACAATGACGCTGACACCGGCTGCAATAAGCCGCGGGGCATTATGCTGATCAACTCCACCGTCAACCTGGATCAGAACGTCGTATCCATTATCGTTGATAAGACCTTTTAATTCGGCAACCCGCCTGTAGCTTGTCTCAATAAAACTCTGCCCCCCGTATCCCGGGTTAACGGTCATTATCAGCACCATATCTACAAACGGGAGAATGTCAGTAAGTGATGAGACGGGAGTATGAGGATTAATGGCAACACCGGCCTTCATACCAAGCCTTCTGATTTCGGTGACAGTGCGGTGGAGATGGATTGCCCCCTCGAAGTGCACGGTAAGGATCGATGCGCCTGCATCCCTGAACATTGAAAGGAATTTATCGGGGTTCGATATCATCAGGTGTACATCGAGAGGCTTTGTTGAATACCTGCTGATGTACTTCAGCACAGGGAACCCGAACGATATATTGGGAACAAACACGCCATCCATTATATCGAGGTGTATCCAGTCGGCAGAACTGCGGTTCAGCATCTCCACCTCCGAGCGGAGGTTTCCAAAGTCGGCGGCCAGTAATGAAGGGGAAACAAGATGTGGCATCGGGCGTGTTTTAATGACAAAGATATGGATTAACCTTTAACCCAGGTAGCTTTTAAGTATCCTGCAACGGGTGGTATACTGGATTCTCTTTATCGCTTTCTCCTTAATCTGCCTTACACGCTCGCGGGTCAGGCTTAGCTCCTCCCCTATTTCCTCGAGGGTGAATGGATGCTTCATACCAATGCCGAAGTACAGTTTAAGCACCCTTGCCTCTCTGGGTGAGAGTGTGCCGAGTGCCCTCTCGATCTCAAATGCGAGTGATTCATTTATAAGGGCCCTGTCGGGACTGGCGCCGTCGGCACTATGCATGACATCATACATAGTGTTGTCATCCTCTGAATTGATGGGAGCATCCATGCTGATGGTGCGCCCGTTCGATCTGAGAACCTCCTTCACCTCGTCAGGGACCATTTCAAGCTGGTCGGCCAGCTCCTGAGCCGAAGGTTCCCTCTCATACTCCTGTTCAAGGCGGGCAAATGCCTTGTTAATCCGGTTAATGCAGCCGATCTTGTTAACAGGCAACCTTACAATTCGCGACTGCTCTGCCAGTGACTGCAGTATCGACTGGCGTATCCACCAAACCGCATATGAAATGAATTTGAATCCCCGCGTCTCGTCAAAACGCTGGGCAGCCTTCATCAGACCGAGGTTTCCCTCGTTAATAAGGTCGGGAAGAGTCATGCCCTGGTTCTGGTATTGTTTTGCCACCGAAACCACGAACCTGAGATTGGCCTTTACCAGTTTCTCGAGGGCATCCTTGTCGCCGTTCCCTATGCGGCGGGCCAGAGCCACCTCCTCTTCTGGAGAGATAAGATCAACCTTGCCAATCTCCTGCAGATATTTATCCAGAGACGGGGTATCCCTGTTTGTTACCTGTTTTGTGATTTTAAGCTGGCGCATAATTAGTTCTTCCGTGGCAAGAACACAATTTTAGCAATTTTTTAATTGTCAGACAAGAAGATTGGCTATTTTTTGGCTGATTCGCACTTTTTCAGTAGTTTTGCAAATAATTCTCATTGCTGATTTTCAACCACTTGTCACGCAGTGAGTCCTTTACATCTGAAAATACTACTTTTACTCTGTTTTTTGTTATCAATTTTTCTTATCATTGCATCGATTTTCTGAAGTGTGAATCAGTTAACAGACGATTTGAAGGGGCTTATTCCTCCAGTAGCTGTCCCGTTTTCCAGAAAGATCACAACCCAATAAATTTCCATATTTGTTAATATATGTATGACATTCTTGAATTAAGTAAGAAGCTGGTTCCTGAATTAAGGGATATAGCCAGAGAATTGAAGATCAATAAGGCTGATGCGCTGAAGAAGCAGGACCTCATCTACAGGATACTCGATCAGCAGGCAATAAATATCACTGAAAGGAAGTCAGCAGCCAAGAAAGAGGCAGAAGTGCCAAAACCGTTTAGGGAGTCAGGGCAGGAGAAGAAGACGGAAAGCGTCAAGAGGCCTCCTGGCAACAATTTCAAGAAGCCGGACCGTGAACGAAGGCCTGATTCTCAGCAGGGCTCATTTTCTGAAAAGTGGGACAGGAACAGGCAGCGTGAACCCGAATCCGGGCCTGCCCCGAATGAACCAAGGAAGGAAGTCAGTGAGACGAAACCACAGCCTGACAACAGGCGTGAACAGAGGGATCCAAGGCCGGGTAACAACCGTGATAAGAACAGAAGAGGGCGCCGTCCCAGGACACAACGACAGGAACCGAGACAGGATTCCGAGCCGGTTATAGTATCACGCCGGGCAGAGGAGATCCCTGCATCGGAGGTTAAGATACCCGATACGGTAAGGAATGATCTTCCGCCTGTGGTACTCGAATATGAGAAGGTTGATATTGCAGCTGGCGAAACAATTTCAGAAACCGTTGCTCAGGCTGAGAAACAGGTAATTCATGACCAGCCGGCCCCGGTTCCCCAGCAACCGCGGCAGGAGGAGAAAATTGAAAAGGCGTTTGATTTTGAGGGCATAGTTACCAATACCGGCGTACTTGAAATAATGCCTGAGGGTTACGGATTCCTCAGGTCGCCTGATTACAATTACCTTAACTCACCTGATGATATTTATGTGTCACAGTCGCAGATAAAGCACTTCGGACTGAAAACCGGCGACTCGGTTAAAGGCACGATAAGGCCTCCCAAGGAGGGAGAGAAATATTTCCCGCTGATAAAAATAGAGGAGATAAACGGAAGAAGTCCTGATTACATTCGCGACAGGGTGCCGTTTGATTACCTTACCCCGCTGTTTCCGAACGAGAAGTTCACTCTCTGCTCGTTTGGTGAGGGTTCATTATCGGTCAGGATTGTTGACATGTTTTCACCTATCGGAAAGGGACAGCGCGGTCTGATAGTTGCACAACCCAAGACGGGAAAGACTGTGCTTCTGCAGGAGATTGCCAATGCAATCGCAAAGCACCATCCCGAGGCATACCTCATGATACTTCTTATTGACGAGCGCCCCGAAGAGGTTACAGATATGGCCCGGAATGTTAAGGCCGAAGTAATTGCTTCGACATTTGACGAGCCGGCTGAAAGGCACGTAAGGGTTGCCAATATTGTTCTGGATAAGGCCAAGAGGCTCGTGGAGTGCGGACACGATGTAGTTATACTGCTCGACTCAATTACGAGGCTTGCCAGGGCGTTCAACACTATCGCTCCGGCATCGGGCAAGGTACTTTCAGGAGGGGTTGACTCGAATGCGCTTCACAAGCCCAAGAGGTTTTTCGGTGCCGCCCGTAACATTGAGAATGGCGGCTCACTGACAATCCTTGCTACGGCACTGACGGAAACCGGTTCCAAAATGGATGATGTGATATTTGAAGAATTCAAGGGTACCGGTAACATGGAACTGCAACTCGACAGGAAGCTTTCCAACCGCAGGATATTCCCGTCGATCGACATTCCTGCATCAAGTACCAGGCGAGAGGATCTGCTGCTCGACAAGAAGATACTCAACAAGATATGGGTACTGAGAAATTACCTTGCCGACATGAATTCGATTGAGGCCATGGAATTTCTGCGTGACAGGATATTGCAGACAAAATCGAACGAGGAATTCCTGATTTCAATGAACGGAGAATAGACTACCAAAAAAATATATTGTTAATCAACTTATTAAAAATGAAAACAAAGAAATTCATTACATGTGACGGAAACCAGGCAGCATCTCACATTGCCTATATGTTCAGTGAGGTTGCATGCATTTACCCGATTACTCCATCGTCGACCATGGCAGAAATGGTTGATGAGTGGTCGGCAAACGGATTAAAAAACATTTTCGGTGAAGAGGTAAAGGTTGTGGAAATGCAGTCGGAGGCAGGCGCTGCCGGTGCAGTTCACGGTGCACTGCAATCGGGTGCCCTTACAAGCACTTTCACGGCTTCCCAGGGGTTGCTTCTGATGATCCCCAACATGTACAAGATGTCGGGTGAACTTCTTCCTGCGGTATTCCATGTAAGTGCACGTACTGTTGCAGCACATGCACTTTCAATCTTTGGTGACCACAGCGACGTTTACGCTACCCGGCAAACCGGCTTTGCCATGCTGGCCAGCGGAAGTGTTCAGGAAGTGATGGACCTTGCAGGCGTTGCCCACCTCTCAGCTATTAAGTCGAGGGTGCCCTTCCTGCATTTCTTCGATGGTTTCAGAACCTCGGCCGAGGTGCAGAAAGTTGAGGAGTTGCAGATTGAAGACATGAAGAAGCTGCTCGACTGGGATGCACTGAAGCGCTTCAGGGATAATTCACTCAATCCATCCCGGCCGGTAACCCGTGGTACCGCACAGAACCCCGATATATTCTTCCAGGCCAAAGAGGCTTCGAATATATTCTACGAGCCACTTCCCGATATCATTGCCTCATATATGAAGGAGATTTCAAAGCTCACGGGAAGGGATTACAAACCATTTACCTATTACGGTGCCCCCGATGCTGAAAACATTATTGTGGCAATGGGATCAATCACCGACACCACAAAGGAGACAATAGACTTTATGATGCAGAGGGGCGAAAAAGTCGGACTGATAAGTGTTCACCTCTACAGACCGTTTGCTCCGAAGTACTTCTTCGATGTATTGCCCGAATCGGTTAAAAGGATTGCCGTACTCGACCGCACCAAGGAGCCTGGTGCCCATGGCGAACCTCTCTATCTCGATATCAAGGAGATATTCTACGACCGCGAAAAGAGGCCTCTCATTGTTGGCGGCCGCTACGGTCTGAGTTCAAAGGATACCACACCGGCCATGGTAATGTCGGTTTATGAAAACCTTAAAATGAAGGAGCCGAAGAACCAGTTCACGGTTGGTATTGTCGATGACGTTACATTCAGGTCTCTGCCGCTGCTGCCCGAGATCAATGTCTGCTGCACCGGTACCTACTCGGCCAAGTTCTATGGCCTTGGTTCCGACGGAACTGTTGGTGCCAACAAGAACTCGATAAAGATTATCGGCGATACAACCGATAAATACTGCCAGGCATATTTTTCATACGACTCAAAGAAATCGGGTGGTATTACTACCTCACACCTGAGATTTGGAGATAACCCGATTCGTTCACCATACCTGGTGAACACTCCCGATTTTGTTGCCTGCCATGTGCCGGCATACCTCGAGAAATATGACATGCTGAAGGGACTCAAGCGCAGGGGAACCTTCCTGCTGAACTCAATCTGGGATGTTGAGGAGACAAAGAACCGGCTCCCCGACCATATGAAGAAATACCTCGCCGAAAACAAAATTGACTTCTACATTATTAATGCAACCCAGATTGCCGATGAACTTGGGCTCGGTAACCGCACAAACACTATTATGCAGGCGGCCTTCTTCAAGGTCTCTGAAGTGATTCCCTATGAGAAGGCTGTCAAGGAGATGAAGAAAGGTGTCGACTACTCATACGGCAGGAAGGGCGAGGATATTGTCAATATGAACTACGCTGCCATTGACAAGGGCGGTGATGTTACAAAAGTGGAAATACCCTCTGAGTGGGCTTCAATTAAGATTGAGAAAACTGCTGACACCCGCAACATCCCGGCATTCATCCGCGATGTAATGGAACCGATCAACAGGCTTAAGGGTGATGATCTCCCTGTTAGCGCATTCAGAAACCGTGAGGATGGTACTTTCCCGGCCGGAACCACAGCCTACGAAAAACGCGCAATTGCAGTACACGTTCCGGAGTGGGTTCCCGAAAACTGTATACAGTGTAACCAGTGTGCATATGTATGTCCCCATGCAGCCATACGCCCCTTCCTTCTTACTGAACAGGAAACTGCGGCGGCACCTGCTGGTACCCGAACCATCAAAGGCATTGGCGGAACCAAGGAATACCAATTTAAGATCCAGCTCTCGCTATACGATTGCACCGGTTGCGGAAACTGTATCGATGTATGTCCGGCAAAAACCAAGGCACTTGTATTCAAACCCTTTGAAACACAGCTCGAGGAATCTGCAAGGTGGATATACATGCATGAGAAAGTGGGATACAAGGATACAGTGGTTGACAAGAGCATGAATGTAAAGAACAGTCAGTTTGCCCAGCCTCTGTTTGAGTTCTCGGGTGCATGTGCCGGTTGCGGTGAAACTCCCTACATCAAGGCTATTACCCAGTTGTATGGCGACCGGATGATTGTATCTAATGCTACAGGCTGCTCCTCGATATACGGAGGTTCGGCTCCTGCCACACCATATACGGTAAATATTAAGGGAGAAGGCCCGGCCTGGGCTAACTCACTCTTTGAAGACAATGCTGAATATGGTTTTGGTATTGCGATAGGCTCAACCCAGTTGAGGAACCGTATAGCCCGGCTAATGAAAGAGGCTCTGGCTGAAGGTAAAGTCAATGGTGAAACAAAAGCTGCCTTCACTGAGTGGCTCGAAACAAAGGATATCGCCGGGACCTCAAGGGCCGCGAGCGAGAAAGTTGTATCAGCATGCGTGAAGGATGGATCGCCTGTTGCCAGGGAAATACTGGGTCTGAAAGACTATCTTGTTAAGAAGTCATTCTGGATATTCGGCGGTGACGGGTGGGCTTATGATATTGGCTTTGGCGGGCTCGACCACGTAATAGCGTCGGGTGCTGATGTGAATATTCTCGTAATGGATACCGAGGTGTACTCAAATACGGGCGGACAGGCATCGAAGGCAACACCGGTAGGTGCAGTTGCCAAGTTTGCTGCTGCAGGAAAGCAGATACGCAAGAAGGACCTGGGGCTGATGGCAATGACTTACGGTTACGTTTATGTTGCACAGGTTGACATGGGAGCCAACCAGAACCAATACTTCAAAACCATTAAGGAAGCTGAGGCATACCCGGGCCCTTCACTCATTATTGCCTATGCGCCGTGCATTGCTCACGGACTAAGGGATGGTATGGGTAAAACCCAGGCACAGGGTGATTTTGCTGTTCAGTCCGGATACTGGCATCTCTACAGGTTCAATCCTACGCTCGAAGCTGAAGGTAAAAACCCGTTCACTCTCGACTCTAAGGAGCCCGACTGGAGCAGATTCCAGGATTTCCTCCATTCTGAGGTAAGGTATACTTCACTGCTGAAGACCTTCCCGGAACAGGCTAAGGAACTTTTCAAGGTGGCAGAGGAGAATGCAAAATGGAGATACAACTCATATAAGAGACTTGCAGCAATGCAGTATTAATATGAGCGGAAATAAGCTGTGATGCCTTGTCTGAGGGATGATGGTGTCAGACAGAAACAAAAACGGTGCGGAGTAATGAATCCGCGCCGTTTGTTTTTTACCCTGAACATGGCCATACCTCGGTTTATTCTGATAAAGTTTGAACAGGTCGTTGCCCGGCGATTATTTCACAGCCATTTTTGCTAACTTTGCCATCTGATTCATCGCATGGGAAGACTGGTTGCAATAGACTATGGCAGAAAAAGATGCGGAGTCGCAGTAAGCGACCCGCTGCGTATTATTGCCACTCCTCTCGATACAATCAGAACACATGAGCTGGAGGCTTTTCTTCTCGCCTACTTCACACGGGAAAGTGTTGACGAATTTGTGGTGGGATACCCCAGAACCATGAACAATGAGCCGAGTGAAGCTGTTAAATATATCGATCCTTTCCTGGCCAGGCTCGCAAAACTGTTTCCCGGAACCAGAATTACAACCGTTGACGAACGGTTCTCGTCGAAATCGGCGATGCAGGCAATGATTGAAGGTGGAGTAAAGAAAAGTAAAAGAAGGGAAAAGGAGTTGGTTGACAGGATAAGTGCATCCATAATCCTTCAGGCATACATGAACAGAATAACAACACACTAGGCAGAAATGATTTATCCTGTAGTAGTATACGGACATCCGGTTTTAAGAAAGGTTGCAGAGGATATTGACAGGGATTATCCGGGGTTGCAGCAACTGGTGAGTGACATGTTTGAAACTATGTACCACGCTGATGGTGTGGGACTCGCAGCCCCACAGATTGGAAAACCGATTAGAGTATTTGTAGTTGACGGAACTCCTCTGGCAGAGGATGACTCCGAAATGGACGGATTCAAAATGGTATTCATTAACGCCAGAATAATTGAGAAGTCGGGCGAGATAGTGCCTATGACCGAGGGGTGCCTCAGCATACCGAATCTGCGTGAAGAGGTTAACAGGGAATCGTTCCTGAGGATGACATGGTACGACGGAGACTGGAATCCACGCGATGAGGTATTCACAGGGTACAAGGCGCGGGTAATTCAGCATGAATATGATCACCTCGACGGGGTAATGTTTACAGACAAGGTGAGTCCGCTTCGGCGGCGTCTGCTTCAGCGCAAACTGAGTGATATCAGTAAGGGAAAGTTTGAGGCTTCCTACAAAACCATAATTCCGGGCCAGCGCGTCAGATAATTTTCATAACTTTATGCAGTCATCGCTCATTACGTGCTGCATAAGGAGATACCATTCATAAGGTTTCTTGTGCCGCTTGGTGCCGGTATTCTTTCAGCCTACATGACTGAGGGAGGCATTGCAGTGGCATCGCTTCTCGCTGCAATCAGCCTGATACTGATCATAACTTTTCTGGCTTTTCCCGCTGCTTTTAAAAGGAACCTGTTATTCGGAATCATTCTTCAGACCTTCCTCTTCGCAGCCGGATTTTTGTTGTTAAGGCAGGAACTCTCGATGCCGGCTTACCTTGATGAACACAACAATGCTACCTATGTGTGCAGAATAAAGACGTACCCACTTAAGAAACCGGCCAGCTATGCTATAATGACTGAAATCATGGCAGTGAAGGGCCGTGAGGATACAGCTTTTACCGGTATCAGGGGAAACCTGCTGATTTACTACATTACTTCCGATAGCCTGGAACCACAATTTGTACCGGGTGATGTCATCAATGCTGATATAAAACCTGCGCAATTTACAAACAGGGGTAATCCGCTTGAGTTTGATTATGCCAGGTTCATGCTGAAAAAGGGAGCAAGGTATTATGCTTTCGTCCGACCCGAATTAATCACGGCAACTATCAGGGCCGAAAAGCATACCATCAGGGAAAAAGCACTGATTGCCGGCAGAAGAATTCTAATCCTGTACCATGAAATTGGATTAAACAGTCAGAATGCTGGTCTGCTTGCAGCTCTTACACTTGGTAACAAAGAGATGATTGATGAGGATTTGAAAGATGACTTTTCGAAGGCGGGTATTATGCATGTAATGGCAGTATCGGGGCTTCATGCGGGGGTTATAAGCTCATTTGTCTTCTCCATTCTCTTTTTCATGAGAGGCAGGCTGAACACTGTCAGGGTACTCTTATCAATTACAATCCTATGGGCATTTGCTTTTATTACCGGGCTTCCCCCTTCGGTTGAGCGGGCATCGCTCATGTTTACTTTCCTGCATGCCGGAAAACTGCTGAAAAGGCCCCCCAATAGTGTTAACTCAATCCTGGCGGCTGCATTTTTTATGTTAATATTCAAGCCGTCTGACCTCACTTCACTCAGTTTCCAGCTCTCCTTTTCGGCTGTATTATTTATTTCTGTCTTCTTCAGGAAGGCAGCCGGCATGGTTCGCACCGGAATCAAACCGTTAGACAGGTTGCTGCTGCTTGCAGTTGTCTCGGTGCTCGCTCAGGCCGGGACTCTTCCGTTTACACTCAATGCGTTCGGCATGTTTCCGGTTTGGTTCCTTCCTGCAAATATCATAATTATCCCAATGGCCTCATTGCTGATAATAGCCGCGTTCTGTTTGCTGCTGATCTCAGGATTTGGAACCATTGCCGGACTCGCAGCCAAAGTGGTTGACATGCTTGCTGGTTTTACCATTGAATGTGCCGGATGGCTGGGGGGCCTGCCTGGTTCGGGCAGTGAAACATCATCTATCCCGTGGCCCGAAACCATATTGCTGCTTATCTTCATGTGGAGCCTGATGCGATTCCTGGTTCCGGTAAAGAAAAGAAGACTGATTATGCCTGCTTTCGCATTCCTGCTTCTAATATCTGTTTCAGGCCTCAGACAGCATGCGCTGTCCAAAACTTCAGAAATAATAGTATACAACTCAACCGAGGGATTGGCGCTCGGACTAAGGAATGGCAGGGACCTGATGATACTGTCTGACACCATAGTATCAGCAACTCCTGCACTCAGGCATGCCTCAGCCCTTTCGCTTAACCCGATTTATGCAGGGAACATCCGGCATCCGGTTCTGATTAACCATTCAGGCTTGAGACTGATGGTGTCGGAGTATATTGACTATGTGTTACTTGAGGCCATAAATCCCGACATACTTGTTGTAAAGAGTCTGCCACGCAGCTTCAGACTGGAATTAAACGAACCGCCCGCTGCAATAGTTGTTACTTCAGGCAGGCCCGGCGTCTTAATGACTGCAGAGAGAAACAATGACTACCTTGTATCCTGTGTACATTATATCATGGAAGAAGGTGCCTGGGTGCTGAAAATGCCTGCTGTGGATTCGAAAAAGGACTAAAAAACTTGAAGAATACACAATTAAAGTATTAATTTGGTTCGCTTTTTGCGTCACTGAACGTCTATGAGAATTGTAATTGCCGGAGCCGGGGAGGTAGGTACTCACCTGGCAAAGATGTTATCGAACGATAATCACGAGATCATTCTGATTGATACTGAGGAACTCAGGCTAAAACCCATTGATTCCTCACTTGATGTGCTTACCTATCACGGGTCGGCAACATCTGTAAATATGCTTAGGGATACTCTCGGGAAGAACACCGACCTGTTCATTTCAGTAGCCCACTCAGAGGATACGAATATAACTGCAGCCATACTCGCCAAAAGACTTGGAGCCGAAAAAACCTTTGCCAGGATTAACAATATGGAGTACCTTGAGGAGAATACCCGCGAGTTTTTCCTAAGTCTCGGTATTGACAATATGATTTACCCTGAAATGATTGCCGCCAGGGAGGTTCTCGGGCTGTTGCATGAGACAGGCACTACCGAGTATATGGAGTTCTCGGGCGGTAAACTGATGCTTTATGTGCAGAAACTTGATGATAATGCTCCCATTATTAACAAAAGTCTGGAGGAAATAGCCGGGAGTTTTAAAACCCACAATTACAGGGCTGTTGCCATTAAGAGAGATGAAAAGACCATTATTCCCAGAGGTAATGAAAACTTTCGGGCCGGCGACCTTGCCTTCGTTGTAAGCACACCCGAAGGAATTGACGAGATGATGCTTTCTTCAGGCAGGGAGAATTTTGAAGCAAGAAGGATAATGATCCTCGGGGGCAGCAGGATAGGAAAGCTTGTAGCCGGGGAGATGCAGGGCGAGTGTGAGGTAAAACTCATTGACTACAACCTTGAGAAATGCCAGATACTTGCCGACCTGCTGGAGAATACGCTGGTAATCAATGGCGATGGACGTAACACGGAACTGCTTATGGAGGAGGGCATTACCCGGATGGATGCCTTCGTTGCCGTAACCGGGAACTCGGAAACAAATATTCTGTCGTGCCTCCTTGCCAAGAAGCTTGGAGTGAAGAAGACCATCGCTGAGGTTGAAAACATGGAGTACATCAGTCTTGCCGAGAACACCGGCATCGACACCATAATAAACAAAAAGATCTCTGCTGCCAGCCGAATCTTCATGCACACAACCAACCCCAACATAACAGAAATAAAGTGCATGACCGGAACAAACGCGGAAGCTATGGAATTCAGGGTTCCCGAAGGGGCACTTATAACTGAGGCACCGCTCAGGCTTATAGGATTCCCGAAAGATGCAATAGTTGGGGGGGGCATCAGGGGTGATGATTCATTTATTGCCACCGGAGACACCCAGATTCAGGCGGGCGACAGGGTACTGATATTCGCACTGCCTTCAGCCATGAGCAAGCTGGCCAAATACTTCAGCCGCAGGGATGATTAACTACCGTACCATAATAAGGGTCCTGGGTGCCCTGCTTATGCTCGAATCGGCGGTAATGATCCTTCCTCTGCTGGTATCATTTATTTACGGTGAAGGCACAGGATTCATGATCTTCGTCTCGGTTGCGGTTACCTTTCTTACCGGGTTCACAGCCCATGGGGTTTACCGCAAGGGAGAACTGTCTGTCGGCAGAAGGGAGGGTTTTATTATTGTAACCACCTCCTGGATATTGTTCTCTGCTTTCGGAACCCTGCCGTTCGTGCTTACGGGGTCAATACCATCGTTTACCGATGCCTTCTTCGAAACCATGTCGGGCTTCTCAACAACCGGAGCCACGATACTTACCGATATTGAAGCACTTCCGCACAGTGCCCTCTTCTGGAGAAGTATTATCCAGTGGATGGGAGGAATGGGAATCGTCGTACTTTCAATTGCTATTATAGGCGAGCTTAAGATTGGCAATTTCCAGCTCTTTTCAGCTGAGGTCCCCGGCGTAACCAAGGATAAGATACATCCCAGGGTTAAGGGGACTGCCAAAAGACTCTGGGCTATTTATGTAGCCCTTACCGTAACAGAGACATTACTTCTTCTGATTGGAGGAATGTCTCCATTCGACGCTATATGCCATTCCTTTACTACAATGGCGACGGGCGGATTCAGTACCCGGAATTTAAGCCTGGCTGCATTTGATTCTCTGTATATACATACAGTCGTTACAATCTTTATGTTTGTCGGCGGAATTAACTTCGCCCTTATCTACTTTGTTTTAAAGGGTAAGTTCAGTAAGTTGTTTGGAAATGATGAGTTCAGGTTCTATGTCAGCGTGGTGGTATTTTTCTCACTACTGGTAAGCCTGACACTTTGGATAGCAAATGACTACACCCCCGGAAAGGCCGCAGTGGAGGGAACATTCCAGGTTGTATCTATACTTACAACAACAGGGTTCACCAGTGTTGACTACCAGTTATGGGGGCACTTTCTTATTATGGTAGTGTTTATGCTGTGGTTCACAGGGGCATCGACCGGATCAACCAGTGGCGGGATCAAGATGCTGCGACTTCTTATTCTGACACGAAACGGCAGGCAGGAACTTCACAAACTAATCCATCCCAACGCTGTTCTGCCGGTAAGGATAAACGGTAAGGCGATTCCGGCTCACCTTATTCAGAACGTCCTCGCATTTGTTGTTTTCTATTTCATTATTCTTGCTGTGGGTGTTCTGGTAATGTCAATAATGGGTTACAATATCGACACAGCCTTTGGTGCCTCAGCTTCTGCATTGGGAAATATCGGTCCGGCAATTGGTGATGTTGGCCCGGCTTTTGACTTTGCCCATGTTCCCGCTTTCGGTAAATGGTTTCTCTCTTTTCTGATGCTTATTGGCAGGCTCGAACTGTTCACTGTGCTGATACTCTTCTCACGCACCTTCTATAAGAGCTGAAATCTTACAGCTCGAGCAGCCCCATACCCTGCCTCAGAATAACCGGTTCATCGCCGGTGCAGTCAACAATGGTTGAAGGTTCATTGTGTCCGTAACCCCCATCAACAACCAGATCGGCGAAATCGCGGTACTTTTCATATATCAGTTCAGGATCTGTGGTGTATTCTATTATCTCGTCCTGATCATGAATTGAAGTGGTCATAATCGGCCGTCCGAGTTCCCTTACTATCTCCAGGGCTATACTGTTTGCAGGTATCCTGATACCAACTGTTTTCTTCCTGTTGCGGAACATTTTGGGAATCTGATTATTGGCCTGAACTATAAATGTAAAGGGCCCGGGAAGATTCCGCTTAAGAAGCTTGAAGATATTATTATCGTGAACTACCGTGTATTCAGACAGCTGGCTCATATCATGAAAAATCAGCGACATATCGGGATT
>Ga0116204_1000001_pt1 | contig 143900 bp, 105 predicted proteins | sample LakKivwa52mmetaG_FD_94481 | JGI IMG/M metagenome (GOLD analysis project Ga0116204, IMG submission 94481) | Anoxic lake water microbial communities from Lake Kivu, Rwanda to study Microbial Dark Matter (Phase II) - Lake Kivu water 52m metaG | ecosystem: Environmental > Aquatic > Freshwater >... | reverse complement strand
GCCTGTATCTGCTTTTGTCTGGCACTTTCAGCAGCAGTCTCTTTCTTTGTAACCGTTGCTATTTCAGGCTCCTGAATAACTTCCGGCAGTTGTTCCTCCTGCACCAGACGGGCATAAAAAGCATGGTCGAGGGTTGGGTTCAGACTGATTTCGTAGTCGCTCACCGTGACGAGGTACCGAAATTTAGCCTCAGCACCCATAGCCTCAACATGCACATCATAATCGTGGCTCACGGGCATCCATACCATGGGTTTCACTTCCTGATACACCTGTCTGATTTTGAGGCTGAACATATTCTGCTCCACCTTCAGGTCAACAGAATGCAGGTTCCAGCCTCCTTCGCGGATAAAAATGGTTCCGCTGTAGAGGTCTTGTCCTTTACGCTTTGGGATCACCCTGATTTTGTTTATGGTGTAGCCGTTTTCGACAAAACTGCCTTCGAGTTTGAAGCGATACAGCGTGAAGGCGTTGCGGCTGAGCGGCGAAATAATGCCGCTGATGTCCTGATACAGGCTGAGGGCCACAAACTGCATGGGGTCGGCCTGTTCCTCAAAGCCGGCACTCCGTGTCGAAATCACCTCTGTTTTCAGAGGCTCACCGGTTTTATAATGGATTTTGGAGATTGTCTCGGTAACAAAATATTTGCCCACTTCAATCCCATCCTCTTTCATCTGTCGCCGCAGCAGCATGGGAATTTTCAGTGCCACCCCGGTGCCTTTGAGATATACCCCTGCCTTGTATTCCGACACCTGTTTGAGGTAATATCCACTCATACTGATGGCCTTGCGCATGATGTAATAGGCAGGGTCTTCGCCGCTTGCCGTTACAATCACTTCGGCCAGATTATAGTGTTGCACAGTGAGTGTGATATGTAACTCCATGTCCTGCGGCCCGACAAGGACTTTATGCGTAACCGTCTTATATCCAAGATACTGAAACACCAGTTCATGTTCGCCTTCGGGCAGACTGAGTCTGTATTCGCCACTGAGGTTTGCCGTGGTACCTTTTTGAAGGGAAGGCACATACACCGAAGCAAAAGGGATTGGTTCATCCTGCTTGTCTTTGATGGTTCCAAACACTGACTGGGCAGTGCCCTTGTGCCACACAACCAACATCAGGATGACAGGCAAAAGAATCCGTAAAGCAGTTTGTTTCATACGTCAAAACTAACGAAAGATGAAAGAGCCTCCCTGAATAAAAACTTAAAAAAACCAAAATCCAACTTGCAATTTTAGTTGCAATGAATCGAAGCGGTATTTCGGCCTTGAAAGCCTGAGAAACTATGTCTTCCGGTGGATGATGGTGGCGCAGGGTTGAGCGGTGGGCATCAGCAGCAGGTCGTTCACATTCACATGCGGAGGCAGATTGGCCGCAAACCATACAGCTTCGGCCACATCTTCACCGCGCAGGGGTGTGAAACCCTGATACACCAGGTCGGCACGCTTTTCATCGTCTTTGAACCTGACGAGCGAGAATTCCGTTTCCACCGCGCCCGGCGCAACCTGCGTCACTTTCACCCCATGAGGGGCAAGGTCAATCCGCATTCCTTTGGTAAGGCCATCCACAGCATATTTGGTGGCGCTGTACACGTTTCCAGCCGGATAACTTTCCTTTCCGGCGATCGAACCGATATTGATGATGTGCCCGCTTTTCCGGGCCACCATCAGGGGCGAAATAGCCCTTGTGATGTAGAGCAGTCCTTTGATGTTGGTGTCTATCATTCGTTCCCAGTCATCAACAAAACCTTCATGAATGGGTTCGAGACCTACTGCCAGTCCGGCATTGTTCACCAAAACATCCACATCAAGCTGATTATCTTTCAATAATTCAAGCAGTTGTCGGGCTGCTGACTGATGTCGCACATCTGCAGCCAGAATATAAACCACCACCTGATGCTCTCTGGTAAGCTTTGGCGCCAGTTCGCTGATCCGTTCCCCTCTTCGTGCCAAAAGGACCAGATTCCATCCCCCGCGGGCAAACCTTTGTGCACAAGCCTCACCAATGCCACTGCTGGCTCCGGTGATGATGGCTGTTTTGGCTCCGGTACTCATATGTGGTGTTTTTATTCGTTTTGAAAAGATATTACAGGTTAATAGCAGGAAGTCTTACAGCTTTAATCGTTGGGGACCGCTTCCGGCTGCATCATCAATCCAGCGACGACCAACACAATAGCCAAGCAATTCATCTTCAAGGAATTTGGTCACTTCGGCGGCAAACTGAGCGGGATACAGCAGGTGGACGTTCGGGCCGGCATCGAGGGTGAAGCACAAGGGAATGCTTTTGTCTTTTCTGAACCTTCTTACTGCCTGAATCACGCTCAGGGTCTCCGGCTGCATCAGCAGATAGGAAGGCCGGCTGGTCATCATCAGTGCATGAAGCTGCATTGCTTCTTCCTCGGTAATGCGGATAAATTCTTCGAGATCGCCTGTTGACAATGCCTTGAGCAGGTCTTTGAGGTTTTGATTTGCCAGAGCATAGCGGGTGGCCGCAAATGGGTTGTTTTCCATCAGGGCATGGCCGGCGCGGCTCGACACTGACTTCGTGCCTGAGTGAACAATCAGAATGCTGTCGCGCATGGTCTGGAAAAGCGGATGCAATACAGCTTCGGCCGGAACAGCAAATTCCTGTGAAGAGCCGGCAACAGCCTTTGTCTCGCCCCATACCGAGGCATACGGAAATACGGAACGCGAGGCGCTTCCGGAGGCCAGTCGCGAAAAATAAGAGGCCTTGCGCAGAAAATCTTCCTCGTTGAGCAACTGCCCCGTGAAACTTTGTTCCATATCAAGCAGGCAAAGCACCAGAGCGCTCATTGATGAGGCCGAAGAAGCAATACCAGAGGAGTGCGGAAAGGTATTCTGGCTGCTGATATTAAGCTCAAAAGAGCTTAGAAAAGGGAAAAAGGGTTCAACCGTTGTCAGAAATTTATGGATCTTATCAGCAAAAGGCGGATTGGGTTTCCCTTCGAAAGAAAACTGAAGACTTATTCCTTTGGCTTCTTTTGGCCGGAAAGTAAGGGTTGTTTCGGTTCTGGCGGCGCTAAGGGTGAAACTCAGCGAAGGGTTTTCAGGGAGCTGGTTCCCATATTTTCCCCAATATTTTACAATGGCTATGTTCGACGGACTTTGCCAGCCGACAGTTCCCTCAGCGACTGCCTGCGGCAAGGCATTGAACGCGCTGCTGAGGTATTCTTGTTCGATGGTGCTTTTCACGGCTGTATGGTTTTAAACGCTAATTGGTTATACGTGAACACTACGGGCATTTCTTTGGAAGTAAAATACGACCGCACTTCTTCCTCATGACTTTCAGAGAGTGCCATCAGGAAATCACCGCCCCAGGCGCCCAGCGATTTCAGTTGTCCGGGGAAATCGGGAAAGGAATCGCCCACGGGTGGCGTGGAAAGCAGTTCTGAAATGATTTCGTCATGTTCGCGTACAAGTGTGCAGAAATCATTCAGGTTAGTGGATGTCACCATCCGTCGGCTGATGCGGCTGACAGCGGCAACGGCTTCTGTCAGGTCGCTGTCCTCATGCCGTTGGTTGAAGCTGCGGATGCTGTCGTCGGAGCGCTGCTTGCGCCCCGAATACACGAAATACATATTTGCAGCAAAAGGAGGCGCAAAGGCGGCTTTGCGCACCACCGGCCTCATATTGCTGAGTCTGTAATACAGCGGTCCTTGAGCATCTGCACAGGCAATGTCGTAGCCTGAGCCTCCTACCGACAGGTTCAAAAGGGTGTAGGGATCAACGGCAGCCCAGCCGGCCAGAGCGGAAATGAGTGTTGAACTGGAACCAAATCCCCAGTCGGGGTCAAAATCAAGCCGTGTCTCAACCGAATGCGACCGATCGCCCGAAAATAAACCCGGTCTGAGCTGACTTAAAGTAAGCAATATCATTTGCAGGCGTATGGCCTTGGGCTGATCGCTGCATGAAAGGAGTTCGAGACCGGGCAGGGCAAAAACGGCTTCGAACCACACAGCTTCAGGTGTGTATGCTTTCCAGGTGATTGCAGGGGCGTCTCCGGCTGCACAGGTGGTCACTGTGAGCGACTGTCCGTAGCGCAGCGGGATTGCAAGTGCTTCGGCACCTTTCAGCACAAGATATTCGCCCGACAGCAGAAGTTTACCGTGTGCCCGAAAAGTCTGCTTTACTTCCCGGTTCATCTCCGCAATGAGGCGATATATTGACCGACACTGGCGAACGATACCTTCTGGTCTTTGAAATGTTCAACAGCAGCGTTCTTTTCAGCATCGCTGGCCTTGAAATGATTGAGGATATTAAAAAGGTGCATCTTCATGTGTCCGGCCTGAATGCCTTTGGTGGTAAGGGATTTCACTGCGCTGAAATTATTGGCCAGACCCATTGCAGAAGCAATCATCATCAGTTCGGGTGCTGTGGGATTTCCAAGCAATTCGAGGGATTGTTTGGCCAGGGGATGCAGGCTGGTGAGGCCGCCGACGGTTCCCATAGCTAAAGGGACTTCGAGGACAAAACGGAACATCCCATCGCTTATTTCAACATGGGAAAGGCTTTTGTATTGCCCGCCGGATGCAGCATAGGCATGTCCGGCAGCTTCAATGGCCCTGAAATCGTTTCCGGTAGCAATGGCCACTGCATCGATACCGTTGTAAATTCCTTTGTTGTGTGTTGTGGCGCGGTACACATCCACTTCGGCAATACGCACTGCTGTTTCAAACTTGCGTGCAAAAGCCTCGCCATCGAGCTTTTCATCCACGTTATCGAGTTGCTCCAGCGGGCATTCGACCCAGGTGCGCACGAGACATTCAGGAGTGAAATTGCTCAGGATGGCCATGATAATTTCGCACTGACGGCTTTCCAGATCAAGATGAATCTGTTCTGAGAGAAATACTTTCAATGATTGGGCAAACTCCTCCAGAACTGAATTAATGAAGTTAGCGCCCATGGAGTCACGGGTTTCAAAGCTTACCATCAGCTGGTAATAATGGTCAATCCTGTCGGTCATGTCCACCAGACTGATGTCGATAATGCCGCCTCCGCGCTTTTCCATATTGGCTGTGATGTGCGCGGAATCTGAGCGCAGGCGTTCTTTAAGGGCCGGCATCAGTCCGGTAAGCACTGTGGTGGCTCCTTTCCAGATAAAATGTACCTGCCCGATCTTTTTGGTGGAGACCACTTCAGATTTAAAACCTCCCCTTTCGCTCCAGAATTTGGCAGCGGCTGAGGCAGCAGCAACCACCGAACTTTCTTCAATAACCATTGGAACAAGATAGTTGCGTCCGTTGATAATCACATTGGGGGCAATTCCATAAGGGATGATGAAATTGGTGATGGTGTTTTCGCTGAATTCATCAAACAACTTTTGCTGGCTTTCATCACTGTGCCAGAAGCTTTTCAGCAATTCGATCACCTCTCCGGGATTCTCGAAATACTCGGCAACAAGTTTCAGCTTGTCTTCCTTCAGCAGTTTGGAGAAGCCTTTGATGATGATGTCTCTTTTTCTTCCCATGGTATCAGATTAATTCCATAAGCGTGCGCAAGATGAAACAAAGTAACGCAATAAAAGTTTCATTCGGTGCTATTTCGGACAATTTTTACCAGATATCTTCCTTTTTTTCGGGGCCGGGTTTCATTTTTTCTTTCAGGTTGGCACTCCATTGGGCAGCATAATCTGTGATTTGTTGGATATAACTTGCCCAGACAGGGTCATATTTCGGGTCTTCCGTGTTTAACCAACGTTCTATTTCATAGCGTGAGGCTGTTTTCAGCAGCAGGTCGGAGATGGTATACCGATAGCGCCCTTCCCTGACTTCAATGGTAAATTCGTAAAAAACAAAAGCAACCTCTTTTACCGTTCCGTCTTCCTGACCTTGAGTGATGCGGATGGTATGTTTGCCGATAATTTTTCCTGTGGCTTTGTCCCTCACACTGGTCACACGTACCGGATCGCGGTAGTAGTTATTGAGCCAGTTGATGCACCTGTTGAAGAGCTCCTCTTGCGAACCGGGTTCTTCAACAACTTCCTGAAACTTTATTTTGCCTGTTTCGGAATCGCGGGGCACAGGGGATTCCTGAGCCTGAAGCAGCAAGGTTGCCGGCAACAGCAGGGCGGCAAGCAGTAGAAACGATTTCGTTGTCATGGTTCGCAGGTTAATATCCGGTAAATAAGCAAAGTTAAGGCAAAAAAGTTTCAATGTCCATGCTTTTTAACGTTTTCAGGAGCAGTTTAGCATTATGCCGGCAGATAATCTATGTCTTTTCATTGGCTGCATATGGCCTTGTGCGCCTCAATCAAGTGTCGCAAAAGAGCAAAAAAACTATCTTTACAAACGAAATTTAACCGGCGGGCGGCATTGATTTAGATTTTAATAATTAGTTTTTAAAGTTTACAGACAGCACGTCTTTAGGTACACGCTGCTGGTTGTTTTTCTGCCTGTCGAAAAAGACTTCTCATGAAAATACACTGCAATCTGGCCTCAATTCTATGCGCTTAAAACAGATACAAACAACGACCTACCACTATTATATTCTGTTTGTACTGCTGGCTGCCGTTGCCATAAGCGGAGGAAGGGATTTTCTTTTTCACAGGGACGAAGTTGTGGTGAATGTAGGTCTGACGGATATTCAGAAGGTTTTCCCGGCAGCATCGCAATTTTCAGCAAACAGATTTGGCATTTATGATGTGTACACTGCTTACGGACACAAAACCGGAAGTGCATTCCTCTCATCCAATTACACCCGGCAGTTTGGATATGCCGGAATCGTTCCACTCCTGATCGGTGTTGACGAAAATCTGATTATTTTAAAGATCTATGTTTTGCCGAACAACGAAACCGGTGATTATGTGGAAGCTGTTTATAGCGACAAATTTATCGGCAGCTGGAAGGGAGTCAGTCTTGAAGATGCTCTACAGCTAAAAGTGGATGTTGTTTCGGGGGCAACGCACACAAGCAAAGCGGTGATCGCCGGTGTCAGGCATACTGCTTCTCATGTTCTGAATGCCGAATCGGCTGTTGTTGCTGAAACAAGCCTGTGGACAACCGTCAAAGACATTCTGTTTTTATTGGTGATATTGTTGTCGGTAGTGATCGTATATAAAAAAGGAAGGGCTAAGTATCGCACTGTTTATCTTTTTCTTGTATTGCTTATCATGGGACTGATCCTCAACAATGCGCTCTCAGCCAGATTGCTGCATGGTTGGCTGCTGGAAGGATTTATGTGGCGGGCCAACTGGCAAAGCATATTTGTACTCATTCTGGCAGTGGCACTCCCCCTTATCGGTAAGCGTAAGTTCTACTGTAACTACCTTTGTCCGATGGGCGCACTGCAGGAGCTTACTAACAAAATCTCTCCTTTCAGGAAAAGAAAACTTCCAACTGTATTCATAGGCATAAGCCTAAGGGAAATTTACCTTGCCTTGATTGCAGGTGCACTGCTCACAGGCTTTACACCCGAGTTGGCCTATATGGAACCTTTCATGTTTTTTTCATTTAACATTATCGGAATCGGGCTCATCCTGTTTGGTGCGGCAGTTATTGTTCTGTCGTTGTTTTTCAGCCAGCCGTGGTGTGCTGTCTGCCCCACTGGATGTTTTTTGGACATCCTGCCGCCCGACAAAATAAAAAATATTGAATCAAAGCACATTGACCATGCACAAAAGTAAGTTTTTGAATATAGTTCTGGCCACAGCTGTATTGGTGCTTACAATACTTCTGGCAACTAAAAATGATTTACCTGACATGCGAAAAAAAAATTCTCCGTCTGCATCCGAAGGTGCACAAACTGTAGTTTCTGACTCTGCCTATATCCCATTTAAAAAGAAATCTTTGGGTGTCAGAGCGGAATTATACCCTAAACCCGCATTGGTGATCGGTTCCTACGATTCTGAAGGCAAACCAAACATCATGACAGCAGCCTGGATTGGCATCTGTAACTCAAATCCGCTTAGCATTGCTGTTTCCATGCGGCCTGCCACCTACTCCTATGGCAATGTTACCGAAACAGGTTTTTTTACGGTGAATATTCCCTCTTCTGATATGGTCAGGTATGTGGATTATGCAGGCCGGTTTTCGGGCAGAGATGTGGATAAATTCAAAGAGACAGGACTGACACCGGTGAAGGCGGAATTTGTAAACGCGCCCTATATTAAAGAGTTTCCAATCGTTATAGAATGTGAGGTCACCGCTTTTCATGAACTTGGTTCGCACCGTCAGTTCATTGGAAAAGTAATCGATGTAAAAGTTGATGAGGCCATCCTCGACGCCAATGGCAAGGTGGATGTGGCATTGTTGAATCCGTTGATTTATGCCGGAGGAAATTATTATGAAACCGGACGTTTCATTGCTGAAGTTGGTGAATCCCTGCTTGAAATAGATGGTCAACCTTTTGTTCCAGAAAATCGAAAAAGATATGTGAATGAGACCCTTGAGGTGATTCACAACCGAAAGAGTGTGCGGCATTTTACCGATCACCCTGTTTCAAAACAACAGATTGAGCTATTGCTGAGGGCAGGCATGGCCGCTCCATCGGCTGTCAACAGGCAACCCTGGGCCTTTTATGTGGTGACCAAACGAGAAACACTGGATGCACTTGGCGAACAGTTGCCTTATGCGAAGATGCTGCTTCAGGCACAGGCCGCCATCGTAGTGTGTGGCGATATGGAGAAGGCCGGAAATCTGAAAGAACAAGGTTATTGGGTACAGGATTGTTCAGCAGCCACACAGAACATACTTCTTGCCGCAGAAAGCATTGGTCTGGGGGCAGTATGGACAGCTGCCTATCCGTATGAAGACAGATCAAAAGTTGTTACAGAAACCCTGAACCTGCCTGAGAAACATGTGCCGTTAAACGTCATTCCCATCGGCTACCCAACAGGTGAGGATATACCCAAAGATAAGTGGAAACCGGAAAATATATTCTGGCAGTAAATGGTGAATTCATGCTTACCTGAGGCGCAGGAATGTTACAGCCTGTGAAAGAAATCATTTAATGGACAGCCCAGAAGGTTTTCACCGCTTCTAATAATGCTTGCAACTTCAGGGAAGAAAAAAACCATCCCCTGTTTCCGGAGGATGGTTTGATTTGTATGATGAAATAAATTACATCATTCCGGGCATTCCGCCGCCCATCGGGGGCATCGGAGGTGCAGCTTTTTCGTCTTTGTGCTCAACCAACACACACTCTGTGGTGAGGAGCATTCCGGCGATGGAAGCAGCATTTTCGAGGGCCACACGGGCAACTTTGGTCGGGTCGATGACACCGGCGTCCTTGAGGTTCTCATAAACCTCGGTGCGTGCATTGAAACCGAAATCACCTGTACCTTCCTTCACCTTGTTCACCACTACGGAACCTTCCATTCCGGCGTTCTCTACGATCTGGCGGAGCGGTTCTTCGAGGGCTCTCTTAATGATGGCAATACCAGTGGTTTCGTCTTCGTTGTCGCCTTTCATGTCTTTCAGGCTGTCGATAGCCCTGATGAACGCAACACCGCCACCGGGGATGATACCTTCTTCGATGGCAGCGCGGGTTGCGGCCAGTGCATCTTCGAAGCGGTCTTTCTTCTCTTTCATTTCAATTTCACTGGCTGCACCAACATAGATAACGGCAACACCACCGGCCAGTTTGGCAAGACGCTCCTGCAGCTTTTCGCGGTCGTAGTCCGAAGTGGTTGTTTCGATCTGTTTCTTGATCTGGGCTACCCTTCCGCTAATGCTTTCTTTTGAACCACGGCCACTGACAATGGTTGTATTTTCCTTGTCAATAGTCACCTTGTCGGCTTCACCAAGCATGTCGAGGGTGGCATCTTCGAGGCGGTATCCTTTTTCTTCCGAGATTACCACACCACCGGTCAGGATAGCGATATCCTCGAGCATTTCCTTACGCCTGTCGCCAAAGCCCGGAGCTTTCACTGCTGCAACTTTCAGCGATCCGCGCAGACGATTCACCACGAGCGTGGCAAGTGCTTCGCCTTCTACATCTTCAGCAATGATGATCAGGGGTTTGCCTGTCTGTAGTGACTTCTCGAGTACCGGAAGCAGGTCTTTCATCACCGAAATCTTCTTGTCATAGATCAGGATGAAGGGATTTTCGTAAACAGCTTCCATTTTCTCAGCATTGGTTACGAAATAAGGACTGATGTATCCGCGATCGAACTGCATTCCTTCAACGACTTCAACATAGGTTTCGATTCCTTTTGCTTCTTCAACGGTGATTACACCTTCCTGTTTTACTTTGGCCATTGCCTCAGCAATAAGAGAACCGATGTAAGCGTCATTGTTGGCCGAAATAGCGGCAACCTGCTGGATTTTTTCGTTGCTGTCGCCTACCTTAGTAGTTTGCTGGTGCAGCGACTCAATCACGCGTGCGACTGCTTTGTCAATGCCTCTTTTCAGATCCATCGGGTTGGCACCGGCGGTGACATTCTTAAGTCCTGTTGTGATGATCGACTGAGCCAAAACGGTAGCTGTTGTTGTGCCGTCACCGGCGATGTCGTTGGTTTTGGAAGCTACTTCCTTCACCATCTGTGCACCCATATTCTCAACGGGATCGGTCAATTCCACTTCTTTGGCTACTGTTACACCGTCCTTGGTGATTTGCGGGCCACCATACGATTTTTCGATGATCACATTACGGCCTTTAGGTCCGAGTGTGATTTTTACTGCATTCGACAATGCATCAACGCCTTTTTTCAGGCGATCTCTTGCTTCGAGATTGAATAAGATATCCTTTGCCATAGTTATTTGAATTTAAATATTTTACTTTGTTTATCAGATAATTGCAATTACATCAGATTCGCGCATGATGAGGTATTCTTTACCATCAATGGTAAACTCGGTGCCTGCATATTTTCCATAAAGCACAACATCGCCCACCTTCACGGTCATAGGATTGTCCTTGGTTCCGTCGCCGATGGCAACAATGGTACCTCTCTGTGGTTTTTCCTTGGCAGTATCGGGAATGATGATACCGCTGGCTGTTTTCTGTTCTGCAGGGGCAGGTTCAACGACCACCCGGTCAGCTAATGGTTTGATGTTTACTTTTCCCATATTATATTACATTTAGGTTATTGAAAATTCTACTTTGATGTTGCTTGCTTGCTGTCATATTTTGTGCCAAAGCTTCTGAAAGCCCCTGCCAATCATTTTCTGCTGTCAGGAACAGTCTCCCGGAAGGACCGTATTAACAATATATCTAATTGAATTAAAAACATTTACACAATAATCTGCATGTCAATCCGGTGAAAATGTGGCTGAAAACAGCTGCTAAAAAAAATGTCAGAATGTGTGACATTCTGACATTTTAAATTCGTTGTACCGAAGGGGTTATTCTTCTTCGCGTTCAGGAGGTGCCTGAAAACCTGATGCAGGAAGGTTCTGGTCAATTTGCTGACGAAGTTCGGTGTCGAAAGTACCTGTTTCAACAGTATATTTCGGTATGGCCATTGTGGCAGTCAGGCTGAAAACAAGCAGCGCTATTGCCAGGGTCCAGGTGGCTTTTTCAAGAAAATCGGCTGTCTGCCGAACACCCATAAATTGATTAGATGCGGCAAAATTTGATGCGAGTCCGCCGCCTTTTGAGTTCTGAACCAGAACGATCAATGTCATCAACACGCTTACTATCAGGATCAGGATAGAAATGAAAACGTACATGTTACTCAGTTTTAATGTTTTTGCTATTTTTTGCCTCGTCAATAAGGGCTGCAAAGTAACTACTTTTTTCCGGATATTTCAAACTTAATTTCTCATAAACTGTAATTGCCTTTTCAAAATGCCCTTGTTTCAGATAAATTCCTGCCAATGTTTCACTGACGATATTCTCCTGGTCCACGATACTCTGCTGCGCTGAGGTAACCGGGTTGAAGAAATCGCCTTTGGGCCGCGAAATGCTTGGGTTATTCTGTATAAACCTTTCGATGATTTCCGATTTAGCAACAGGAGCTTTTTCCAGAGGCGGAAGCCCTGCTTTTTCGCGTTCGATTTGTCTGATCCTTTCTTCAACAATTCTTTTGAGTTCCTCAACGGACTTTCTTGTTCCACCGTAATCTTCGTCCCAATCATCATTGGACAGATCTTCATCCTCCACTACATTTGAATCCGCAGAAGCTTCAAAATTAACAGGCAATGGTTCTGCGGTTTCCGAAGCAATAATCTCAGTTGGTTCTTGCTCCACTTTCAACTCTGTTTCCAAAGGTGTTGGCTCAACAGCAACAGAATTATCCTGAGCAAATGTTTCCTTTGGTTCACTTTCTTCATTCTGTACGACAGTAGATGTAGGTTGCCCGGCAACTGTTGATGCGGTTGCTGTATCCTCAGTTTTGGTTTCGATCGGCGTCGCTTTGGAAGGTTCAGAACTATATTCATCAGGCAAAACCTGTTTCTCCCGAAGGTCACCTGCTTTGGTAATATGGAGGCGAAGCAGGTTGCGGTCGGGAACCATACACGAGGCCAGTTTCAACTGACTGTCGAATAATATGTGGCTTTCCTTGCACAGATTCATGGCCAGCAATACCTGAGCATGCACCGAAAAATGAAACTGTGCGGCAAGGTCCATCATTGGCATGATGCTTTCCTTGTTCAGTTTTTCGGGATCTTTCAGATAATCAATAAACTCCTGCCTGTTCATTATGAATGTGTTACCAATTCACCACCGATTTATTAAAAATATCATCAACCAGCATGTCAACAATATCTGTTATCAGCCTGTCCTTCACTGCGTTCAGATCCTGCTCGCTGGGATAATCCATATATTGTGTAAATTTAGTTTCAAATCCTTTTGTTTCGTCAAATTTATTGAAAAATCTGACATTTACCGTAATACTTAATCTGTTAAGAGCGGCTGTCTGATCGCTTTGAATGGCAACAGGGGTTGTTCTGTAATCAGTGATTTCGCCTTCGAAGGCAAGATCGCCCTGCTGGGGGATCATCCGAAGGCTTGTCTGATTAGTAAATCTATCGCGCAAAGCAGAGGTCAGTATGTTACTCAGAAGTGGTTCAACAAGTAAAGCATTGTTCGGAAAATACTGAACAGAAACCGTTTTGGCTTCGGGTGGGATTGAAGCTCCCGTGAAGGAATACACCCCGCATCCGCTTATACCGATGAGCAGTGACACAAAAAGAATTATAGCCAAACGCAATACAATCAGTTTTTTACGCATTATTGATCGATGTTGTATTCTTTTATTTTTCGGTACAATGTCCGCTCAGAAATTCCAAGTTCTTTGGCGGCATTTTTTCTCTTTCCCATGTGCTTGGACAATGCTCTGCGGATCATGTCTATTTCTTTTTTCTCAAGCGAAAGGTTCTCATCAATAACTTCCGAGGGCTGAAACCCTGAAAAATCATCTTCATCAGGATCGATATCAATGTTTCCAAAGGTATCCTCCAATTGATCTATGGCGGGCACAAAGTTCTTTACAATGGAACGAATCGGGGCCGCAACGTGACTTTCGTCCGGATTGTCATGCATCAGGCCCGACACTGTTTTCCTTAATTCCATGATATCTTTTTTCATGTCGAACAGAACCTTATACAGCAGATCGCGTTCCGAAATTTTCTCTTCTTCTTTTTCCCTGCTGTACAGCACAGGAAGTGAAACAGAATTTTCGCGGGGCAGGTAGCGCTCCAGAATGTCAGCCGTAATGGTTTTTTGTTTTTCTATGATCGAGATTTGTTCTGTAACATTCTTTAGTTGCCTGATATTACCCGGCCAGCGGAAGTTTTCGATCATTCTGGCGGCTTCATCAGTAAGCTGAAGAGGGGGCATACGGTATTTTTCGGCAAAATCGAGTGCAAATCGTTTAAATAAAATTAGAATATCCTGTTTACGCTCACGCAATGGCGGAATGAGAATGGGAACCGTGTTTAGTCTGTAATAGAGGTCCTGTCTGAATTTTCCCTTCTCAATGGCTTCAGGGATGTTCACATTGGTTGCAGCCACCACACGCACATCAGTTTTAATAACTTTTGATGAACCGACCTTCAGAAACTCACCTGTTTCGAGCACCCTGAGCAGGCGTACCTGAGTAGATAGCGGAAGTTCGGCCACTTCATCCAGAAAAATTGTACCACCATCCACTACCTCAAAGTAACCCTTTCGCGCTTCGTGTGCGCCCGTGAAAGATCCTTTTTCGTGTCCAAACAGTTCCGAGTCAATAGTGCCTTCGGGAATGGCTCCGCAGTTTACGGCAATGTAAGGGCCATGTTTGCGCGCGCTTGACTGGTGCACAATTTTAGGGAACACCTCCTTGCCCGTACCGCTTTCTCCTGTTATAAGCACTGTAAGGTCTGTCGGTGCTACTTGCACGGCCACATGTATGGCTCGTTCGAGGTAAGGATCGTGTCCGGTGATGCCAAATCGTTGCTTTATTGCCTGTATATCCATCTCATTCCATTCTTTCGTTTTCAACTTCAGTTCAACGGAGGCTTGCGCCCAACTGCTTTTCGAACTGTTTTAAAAGTTTGCCCATCGTGTCGTCAATCACTTTATCTGTAAGCGTCTTTTCTTTGTCGAGTAATACAAAACTCACTGCATAGGACTTTTTCCCTTCAGGAATTTTATCTCCTTCATACACATCGAACAAACCAACTTCATGCAGAAGTGATGGCACAGTCTGAAATGCAATGTTTCTCAACGCCTCAAACTGCACTTGTTTGTCGAGCACAAGTGCAAGGTCGCGTCGTACGGTCGGAAATTTTGGCACTTCGGTATATTGTTGCTTTGAGGTGCCGGAGATTTCCAGCAGACGCTCCCAGGCAATCGTTGCATAATATACATCTTTTCTGATGTCGAATGATCGAACGATAACGGAGCTTAGTTTCCCAAAAGTGGCAAGTATGCCTATACTATCTGAATACTCCAGCCCGAAATCAAAATGCTTGTCTGTAATTTCTCTAAGACTGTATAACTTGCGGTCAATACCAAGTTTTCGGAAAACAGCATCAACATAATAACGGAGGTCGTAAAAGTCAACCGGTTCCTGCCTGCTGCGCCAGTTTTCGGCCGAACGCTGACCTGTGATCCACAAGTCGAGTCTGAACTCCTCTGCAAATGCCTCCAATCCATCAGCAGATCCGGGTTTTGCGCTTCCTTGCAGGAAGTAGGTATTACCAATTTCAAACAACTTCAGATCAGCGGTTTTTCTGTTCTGGTTGTAAGCTATTGTTTCGAGACCTCCAAACAACAACGACTGACGCAACACATCAAGCTCGCTGCTCAATGGATTCATCACCGCAACCTGTCTGATCTCCTTTGCCGGGCCATCCATCCGGCTATAGGCCGAACGTGTGAGCGAGTTATTCATGATTTCAAAAAAACCATTTGATGCCAGCATGTCCGAGACAATGTTCTGAAGCATATCTTTATCGGGGCCGGCCTGTATCTGCAAGGAAGCATTTATTTTTTCGGGAATTCGAATATTGTTGTAACCATATATCCTCAGTATCTCTTCAACCAGGTCAGCCGGACGTGTGACATCTGTCTTAAAAGACGGAACTAATGCATCAATCCCATTAGCATCTTCATTCTTCAGTACAATACCAAGGTCAGTCAATATGCTCTTTATCTGTGACGGGCTGATCTCCTGTCCTGCAATTTTACCGACATAAGCGTAATCGAGTCTGACCTTTATCTGATTCAAGGGTTCAGGATAAATGTCGCTGACCGGCGAGGAAACATAACCTCCGGCCACATCAATCAGCAAGCCGGCGGCCCTTTTCAGGGCATATAATGTTATCTCCGGGTCTGACCCACGCTCAAAGCGGAATGAGGCATCTGTCTGCAGGCCATGATAGCGCGCAGTACGTCTGATGGATCTTGAATCAAAACAGGCGCTTTCAAGGAAAATCGCCGTAGTTTCTGAGTGCACACCCGATCTCAATCCACCAAAAACACCGCCGATGCACATTGGTTCTCTGCTGTTGCAGATCATCAGGTCGCGGGCATGGAGTTTTCGTTCGATGCCATCAAGGGTTACAAATGGTGTGTCGTGCGGAAGGGTTTTTACCACCACTTCGTTGCCTTCAATAGCAGCAAGATCAAATGCATGCAGTGGTTGACCTGTTTCAAACATCACATAGTTGGTTACATCAACCACATTGTTTATTGGCCTTACACCAACCGCAAGCAATTTGTTCTGAAGCCACTGTGGAGAGGGGCCAACCTTTAACCCACTGATAGTAAGTCCTGAATATCTTGGACATGCTTCAACATCTACAACCGAAACAGATATGCCGGTCAATGGCTGACTAGGTTCAACAGCAATAGGATTCGGAATGCTTAAGTTGAACTTTTTTTCGCCGGTCCTGAAGTTTAGGGCGGCCATAAGGTCGCGTGCTACACCAATGTGCGAAGCCGCATCGGATCGGTTGGGCGTCAGTCCGATTTCAAAAACAATGTCTATTTCTACTCCAAAATACTCCGAAGCATTCATGCCTGTTTCTGCACTATCAGGAAGCACCATAATACCGTCATGTGATGTTCCCAGCCCAACTTCATCTTCGGCACAGATCATGCCTTCAGAAACTTCACCCCTTATCTTAACTTTTTTTATTTCGAAGGATTCATTTCCTTTATAAATCTTGGTTCCAGGTGTAGCCACAACTACTTTTTGCCCGGCAGCAACATTTGGCGCACCACACACAATGGGTAATACAATGCCATTTCCAATACTGACCGTAGTCACAGAAAGTTTGTCAGCATCTGGATGTTTGTGACAACTGATCACCTCGCCGATCACAACACCTTTCAACCCTCCTTTAATGGATTCCCATTCAATCACTTCCTCAACCTCAAGTCCGGTGGAGGTGAGCAACTCAGCTACTCCATGGGGATCAAGATCAACGGCAAGATACTGTTTCAGCCAGTTATAAGATATTTTCATTATACAGGTTTTGTGGGTGCAAAATTAGGCATTTTATGTCATTATGTCATGCCGGAATTGATGAAGTTATTGAGCGAATGAATGATTGAATGAATGAATGAATGTTGAGCACACAAATTCTGACTACGGAGGTTGTTTAAACATCTGGTTTCGCTGTCAACCTATTCTGCTCCAGTCAGTGGAAGCATGATAGAGGCGTTTGTATGCATTTCTGACCGCTGCGTTCTCTTCTTTTTCAAAGTTTGGGTCTTCTTGTATCATTGATGATGCTATCAGACGTACCTGTTTAATCAGTTGTTCGTCGCGGCTCAGATCGCCCAATTTGAAATCGAGCTGGCCTGATTGTCGGGTGCCCATAGTTTCGCCCGGACCCCGCAGAGCAAGGTCAACAGACGCTATTTCGAAGCCGTCATTTGTCCTGACCATAGTTTCCAGTCGCTTTTTGGCATCCGCGGTTAGTTTGTGGTCCGTTATCAGAATGCAATGTGATTGTTCGGCGCCTCGACCTACCCGCCCCCTGAGCTGATGCAGCTGCGAAAGACCGAAACGGTCGGCATGTTCAATGACCATCACAGATGCGTTTGGCACATCCACTCCTACTTCAATCACGGTTGTTGCCACCATGATCTGGGCTTGCTTCCTGATAAATCGTTGCATTTCCCAGTCTTTATCTTCCGATTTCATCTGCCCGTGTACAACACAAATTTGATAATCAGGCTCCGGAAAATCACGCAACAGGCTTTCGTATCCCTCCTGCAAATTAATCAGGTCCAGTTTCTCCGACTCTTTGATCAACGGATAAACAATATAAATCTGTCGTCCTTCTGCGATCTTTTTTCTCATGAAAGAAATTAATTTCAGCCTTTGATTGGGATATAGGTGAATAGTTTGCACTGGTTTCCTACCCGGAGGCAGTTCGTCGATTACGGAAACGTCCAGATCGCCATACTGAGTCATGGCTAAAGTACGTGGTATAGGTGTTGCTGTCATAACGAGTACATGAGGCGAAACGCTCCCTTTTTCCCAAAGCCTGGCTCGTTGTGCCACTCCAAAACGATGTTGCTCATCAATGATCACAAGGCCCGGATTGCTGATAACCACACGTTCTTCGATTAAAGCATGTGTGCCGATAATAATATTAAGTGATCCGGTCCTCAGGTTCTCTTCTATGATTTTACGCTCTGCTGACCGCGTGGAGCCAGTGAGTAAAGCAATCTGAAGGGGAAGTTCGCGCACTAGAGATGAAATTGACTGAAAATGCTGCACCGCAAGGATTTCGGTTGGTGCCATCAATACAGCCTGATATCCGTTGTCGAGGGCGATGAGCATAGACAATAGAGCAACAATGGTCTTGCCGCTGCCTACATCTCCCTGCAGCAATCTGTTCATCTGAATTCCGGAGCCCATATCAGCCCTTATCTCTTTTACAACCCTTTTCTGGGCATTCGTTAGCCCAAATGGAAGATGATTGTTGTAGAAATTATGGAAAAGTGCTCCCACGGTTGAAAAAACAACACCCCGGCTTTGCCTCTCCCTGAGTTTCTTTCCGCGTAACATTCTGAGCTGAAAAAAGAAATACTCGTCAAACTTCAGCCTGTACAGCGCTTTTTTGAGAATACTCTGATCCGAAGGCAAATGAATATGGTGGTATGCTGATTTCAAAGGAAGTAATTGATGCTGACCGATCAATGTATTTGAAAGAGTTTCTGGTATATAATCTCCGGTCTGTGCAAGCAGATTCTTGATCAGTCTTGCTATCTGCCTCGATCCCAACCCCTGACTTTTCATGTTTTCGGATGAGGAATACACCCCTTGAAGGCTCTCGCCCAATAACTGGTCTGTTTCATCATACAGATCAATCTCGGGATGAACAAAATTGAATTTATTGTTGAACACAGTGGCTTTACCGAACAACAAATATTTTCTGTTTGGTTCAAACTTATTCTTTATCCATTTAAACCCTTTAAACCACACGAGTTCAATGGTGCCTGATTCATCTGTAAATGATGCGGTTATTCTTGTTGTTCTTGGCGCTCCATGTGTTTTCAGGTTGCTGATGCGCCCAACCAGCTGATAATATACATCATCACCCGACACTTCACGTACCTGATAAATACGGCTTTTGTCAATATATCTGAACGGAAAATAGTTCAACAGATCTAAAAATGTTGCGATTCCGGCCTCTTTATTAAGAAGAGCTGCGCGTTTGGGGCCAACACCTTTAAGGTATTCAATCTTATTTTCGAGCAGATTAATCATGTTGCTAAGGTAACAAAAAACCAAAGGGGTTTGCTGAATGCATAGCATGAATCAGGTCACCATTAAGCGGTAATTAAGTTTTGAAAGTGATGATAACGCACACATATAAAAAAAAACCCGGAGGCTGAAGCTTCCGGGTTGTTGAATAAGTAATCTTAAGTTTCTAGTATTCCCAGATGTCGTGCTCAAATTCAAACAGCGACATCTTGATTCTTTCAGATTCAAGGAGTGCATCAATGCCTGTTGCGTACTGTGAGATACGACGATCATAGACATTCTCTTCCTTATAAATGTAACTATCGAACATCCTTTTCCAGAAAAGTTCATCAAAAGTGCGCTTTTCGGCAGAGTTATTCCGGTTGAACACCTCAGCTTTGGCAAGCACAGTTCTTGATTGTGGATAGGAGACCCAGAACAATGGTTCGGTTACTTCCTGTCCGTTTCTTTCCTTGATCATCACAGGACAGAACGAGATAATGCGCACCATCAGCTGAGACCTTTGTTTGTCGAAATACCAATCTTCCTTGATTCTGAGTCGCATAATACGTGTGGCATCAAAATCCGTAAAGATGGTTGTATCGTACTGTTCATAGGGCGGATAAGGCCTGGTCATGATAGTACGGATGGTATCAGTTTGCCTTGCGATTACTTCGTTGAACGTAAGCGGCACCAGAAGCTCATCTGTATTCGAGATGTCATAGGCAACGAATGAACCTTCTTTCAAACCATCCATGATGACCGACATAAAACTGCGCCAGTTATTATGCGATTCAATGGGATAGTAGAAAGGTTGATTCATTTTCTGACGGAAATCAATTTCGCGCCAGATACGTTTCGACCACATAACATCGGCTTTGCGGATGCTGGGCAGCGGTATTGGCTCTTTGTCGATCAGGCCATTGTCCACAAACAGTCCGTCAACTGGCGGGTTATCGAGGATTTGAGCCATGGCTGTTTGTCTGGAGCCGACTATCAGGCCGAAAACAAACAGAAGGATGATCAGTTTTTTCATGTTACGATTTATTAAATCAACTAATTAATTTCCAGGTTGATAGTGTTGAGGCCACGTGTTGTGCCGTCAGGACCTTTAGCCTGAATATTCTCAAAGAAAAATTTCTGTTTACGCTGTGCATTGCGGATAACGCCCTGAACTTCTTCTGTAAACCTGTTTCCGCGAATATTACGTGGAATCCAGTCACCATTGACAATAGTAGCAAAGGTGTAGGAAGTTACTTCAAAATAAAGTTCAAAATCGAAGTCGCGCATGGTTGGTATAATAGCTCCTGCAGCAAGCAATGAATTCTTATCAATAGCTCCTTCGAGTTTTCCGGCGATCATAGCTACCGGGTCAGGGACGCGTTTGATACGGAACTCAGAAGAGCCGAGCATCAGACTTTTCCCATCGATACTTGCAGAAGCCGTAATAGTCGTTTTTGTTTCACCGGCAGGCACCTCAACATCCCATGTTCCATTGGCATTACGTGTAAGTTTTCCTTTGCTTATTGAAGGGACAACTTTGTCGTTTGGTATACCAGGTGCTGAAATAGAGATAGGATTCTTTACGCCAACATAAAACACGTTCATTTTAAGCGGTGCAACAGTGAGAGAAGGAGGAGCCACAATATAATCGGCACTAAAGTCGTAACGCAGGATTTCCTGACTTACCGGATCACGCATTTCGATGGTACCGGCATATTGTTGAGGACCTTCATTTGTTGCAGCAAACTGCAATTTAACGGTTCCTGCATCGCTCTTGAATACTTGAGCGCGGCCAATATTTGCGTCAGTTACTTTGTCAGCACCACGCAAAACCTTAACCTCTGACTGTGTTTTAGAATCATACGCAGCAACCAGAATTTCAGCTTCATAATTTTGTCCGGAGAGGATATAGGTTGATTTCGGAATTACCTTAGCAACAACATTATCAAACTTAAAGTCCTTTTCGGTAATATTAGCATACAACCTGTTGATGGCATCGAACTCGGCATTTTGTGCTTCTGCAATGATTTTGTTCAAAATGGTTATGTTGGCAGCGAGGATGGTGTGATAGAAATTGTAATACTCCCAATCCTGCGGGGTTCCGGAAGCATCACGGTAACCACCTTCCTTCTTGGTTACCAGACCGATTTTGTCGGCATACTGCTCACCAACAACTGTAAGGATAAAGCTTCTGAATTCATCCATTTTGCGGGCAAGCTCATAAGCTTTTCCATTCTTATTCTGGCCAACCATAAAATTGGTTGCCTGGTCAAATTTGTCCTTTGTAGGAACATCTCCCAGATTGAGCACCAACTTTTTCTTGGGTGTTGATGGGTTCATGGGGTCGGCTACCATCTGTTCCCTGAAAAACTTTGCCTGCGCTTCTTCTACTGTAATTTTTTCAGAGTTAGCGACAACTTCAATTTTCAGTTGCTCAATATAGTTGATCAGTTCGTTTGAACGCGTTCTGACTTCCTTCGCCTTATTCCAGAATTCTTCAACCTTACCAGGATTCAACTGATACTGATTTTCGAATCTGGCATAGGCATCCGTAATTTTGGTCGAGAAACTTTCGTTGGTATTCTCCATACTGTCGTTCACAACCAAAAATGCGTCAAGGATGTCCTTAGAAACGTTCAGAGCCAGCAAGGCAGTAAGCACCAGATAGAGCATACCGATCATTTTCTGCCTTGGGGTTTCTTTGTATCCAGCCATTTTTTAATATTTCTTTAGGATAAACTTCAAAATTTAATTTCAGCTCACGCATTGACATTCATTGCCGAGAGCATATTGCCATACACCTTGTTCAGGGCGCCCATCCTGTTGGACAGTGACTCGAGCTGTGCACTGAACTGTGCAGTATTGTTCGAGGACATAGTAAGTTTATCCAGGAACTCGTTCATGGTTTTCTGAAGTTTCTCTGTTGACTCGATATTTTTGCTAGAACCCTGTAACTGGATTTCATAAACAGCATTAAGTGCTGCAAGGTTTTCAGCTATTTTGCGCAGTTGCAGGTTGTATGCATCTCCGTCAACGGCGCTGAAGTCGAGTGCTTCAACAGATTTCGAAAGAATCTGAGCCGATTTTGAGTAACTGGCTGCAAGTGACTGAGCTGACTCGGTTGCTGCTTTAACTGTTCCGGCAAATTCTTCTGTTGTTCGCATATCCGCTTTGAGAATATCGGCAGCCTGGTTGTAGGCGCTGGTCAATTTTTCGGCGCTTGCCGAGGCATTTTTTAGTGTGTTGGCGTGTTCTGAAGCTGCTGAAGCATCCATGTTGATCACATCAGAAGCTTTCTTGTAGGTACCGGAAAGTTCGGCAGCAGACTTAGAAGCATTACGCACATTGTCAACAAATTCATTGGTTGCAAGTGAAGCATTGCTGATGTCGGTCATTTTTGCAGCATTGTCACTGAGTTTGGCAAGACCCTGACCAAGTCTGTCAAAAATTGCCGACTCAATCTTGGCTTCCTTGAACATATCGTCAAGTTTTTGAACCGGGGTTTTCTTGGATTCCAACTCTTTCTGGATAGCCGTGTCATGATACATACCGGCTAGTTCCGGGTAAACAAGGCTCCAGTCGGGTTCAACGTGAGGCGGTTCAAATGCCGAGAAGAAGAAGATAATGGCTTCGGTGGTCAGACCGATGATCAGCATCTCGTTGGCGTAATTATAGTGGTTGATTTTGAAGAGCGCACCCATAATTACAACAGCTGCACCGATACCATAAAGCTTCGACATAAAGTTTTTATAGCCTCTGCTTCTTACAAGATTGTTAAGTCCCATGATGATTTGATTGATTTAATTATGTGAATACTTTGATGATGATTATGTCCTTTTTATTATCTGTAAACGCGTGATGCCTTTGAAGGATTGTCGCCCTTGTTGCGTCCGAGGTAAGGCTGGATGCAGCGGAAGCCAACATAGCTCTTTGCGGTATCCTGATACTCGTAGGCACGGGTGGTAACCTGCAGGTAATAAGCAATATCCTTCCAGGATCCGCCACGAACTACCTTGCGCTTCATTGCCGGCGGATCGTTTTCCTTGGCATTGTAAGTGTAGTTGGGGTTCATGTCCCAGGTAAAATTATAGGATGAAGGATCAAACGCACTGTTGGTCCATTCAGCCACATTACCTGCCATATCATACAATCCCCAGTCGTTTGGAGGATAATGTCCTACAATAACAGTACGCAAACCACCGTCAGCGATATAGTTGCCCCTCATTGGCTTGAAGTTGGCCAGGAAACAACCTTTTTCATTTCTGGTATATGGTCCACCCCATGGATAAGGACTCATATGGTAGCCACCGCGTGCTGCCCATTCCCATTCGGCTTCGGTAGGCAGACGAAACTCAGCAAGTGCCACCTCGCCTTTTTTGCCTGACAGGAAGCTGTTGAGCAATTCGGTTCTCCACACACAGAAGGCACGGGCCTGGCTCCAGTTGACACCGACTACCGGATAATGGTCATAGGCGGGATGCCAGAAATACTTTTCGGTCAGAGGATCATTGAATGAATAGGTGTAATCATGTATCCAGGCCAATGTGTCGGGATAAACATTGATCATCTCTTTACGCACATATACCGAACGGTCGGTAAGACCCTGCGGACGATTGGCCAATCCCGCATTACGGTAGTTTGCATCTGTGGAAAAATCTTTTCCGGCAGCAGCATGCAGATCAACCCAGTAATATTCGTAATTAAGTTTACGGGTATCAATTTCTTTCCTGCGGAAATACCTTTCGTGATCAGGGAGGTACATCTGCTCAAGAGCATCGCGAACATCCTGATCCTTGGAACTCCATTCAATTTCTGCTTTCCAGTTCAGATAGGGAGGATCATATACCTCGCCGGTCTTTTTGTTTTCCTCAATCAGGAACTCATCAGGCCTAACCTCACCCAAAATGGTTCTGGCGATCGAATCGCGCACCCAATAAACAAACTGCCTGTATTCGTTGTTTGTGATTTCGGTTTCATCCATAAAGAATGCTGAAACGGAAATGGTTTTTGGTTGATGCAACTGGCTGAATGTTATGTCCTCGTCGCCTACACCCATTGTGTAGCTTCCCTGCGGAATGAATACCATTCCATAGGGGTCAGGCTGGTAAAAAGGTTTTGACTTTTTGCGCACACCAACGAGTTCGCCATTGTTCGAACTGCTGCATCCGGTTACAACAAGCAGAACCAATAAGTAGAACAGTGCTTTTTTCATCTTTGATCCTTAGTTTATTACAATTAATTAGACATGGATTTATACCATATCCTTCCACAAGAATTTTGGCCAAAATTAAAAAAAATATGACTTAACAAACCCTTAACATTATTTTTCATTACAAATATCGCGTGTTGCGGTAACTTCTGGTCATTCGTTCGCCCTTCACCTTGAAACAATACCCAAGACTAATTTCATGCGACCCGGGTATACTGACACCTAAAGTGTTTATATCGTATGCATACCCTATGCGAAAATCTTTCAGCAAAAGGCCAACCATAATACCGACAGATTCCTGCAACCTGTAATTAACGCCCGCAAGGAACCTATTATTGTACATCACGTTTGTGGATAACTGCACCTGGGCAACCGAACGGTTGAGCATAACATTGACCGAAGGTCTTATCTCATACATTGGATTGTTAGGCAATTGCCACATATAACCTCCTGAAACATGAATTGTCCGGTCCGACACAAAACTTCCGCTTGTATTGTCGCTTGTAAATGTCTTTCCTTTTGACTCCAAAACATTAGTTGAAGATACTCCCAGAAAATATCTTTCATCTACCTGCCAGAACAATCCTAAATTAAGGTCAAATAACATGTCATTAAAAGTACCTGAACCTAAAACAGGGTCGTTTGAAGGGACAAACTTACTGAAATCTGATCCCCAGTTCAGAAAGTTGACTGCAGCTCCGATTCCAAGTGTTCCGGCACCAAGGTCAAGATGATAGGCATAACCGACCTGAACGCCAATTCTGTTGTAAAAACCTATCCTGTCCTGTACAATTGATCCGCCGATTCCTCCCCGCAGCAACCGAACAGGCGAATCAACGGTAAGCAAAAGCTCTTCAGGAGCAACCTTGTTGCCATCATTATCTTTAAAACCGGCCCATTGCTGCCTGATGATACCATTCAGGCATATGCCCTCACCCATTCCTGCAAAACCCGGATTGATATACATATTTGTGTAGGGATGATGCGAAAAAACCGGTGCCATCTGACTCCACGACGTAAGGCCGGAAATCATAAGGATCAACAGTATTACTATTCGTTTTTGCTTCTTTACCATTTAGGTTCTGGTCGCTTCTTTCGGACTGCTAAAGTAAACTTATTTTTTAAACAGATAGATACGCATACTTTTCAAATGATGCTTTCATTACTTATCGGTTCAATAAACTCTGTGAACAAAAGATTATTGTCCTGTCCTTTGCGTGCAAAAATCAACCAGGCTGGTCGAAATCGATTATTTTTGCACAGCCTAACAATTATCAACATATCCTTTAATATGGCTTTTATACAAAAAGACAAGGTTTTCTCGAAGAAATGGCTGATCAATTATACCCTGATCGTCATTGGATCATTTATTCTGGCGGCCGGATTTGTGTTATTCATCACGCCTTATAAAATTGTTCCCGGAGGTGTATATGGCATTGCCATCGTGATTCACTATCTGTTTCATACTCCTGTCGGATTAACGGCACTGTCGATGGATATCCCGCTTACTTTGATCGGAATCAGAATTTTGGGGCCAAGATTCGGCTATAAAACAGTGGTTGGTTTTTTACTCACAGCCTTTTTCGTTGATGGTATTACTTATTTTTATGGCAGCGAACCACTGGTTGAGAACGAACCGCTGCTTTCGTCGATTTTTGGAGGGGTCTTTCTGGGACTGGGTCTGGGCCTTATTTTCAAAGCAAAAGCTACCTCAGGCGGTACTGACATTATCGCCATGATCATCAGTAAATACACAAAATTGCCTGTTGGACAACTTCTTATCTATGTCGATTCTGTGATCGTTCTGGTTGGTCTGCTCGTTTTTCAGGATTGGAAGATTCCGCTTTACTCCCTTATCGTCATATTTATAACAGGCAGGGTTATTGACACTATACTACAAGGTGTAAATTATGACAAAACACTGTTCATTATTTCTGAAAAACATCAGGAGATCCGCGATAAGATCATCAATGACCTAAACAGAGGAGGCACGTACATTCAGGGTAACGGGATGTATAACGGTACTGAGAAAACCATCATCTTTACTGTGGTTAACCGTCGTGAAATGGCCATGCTTCAGGAGTTCATTCATCAGATAGATCCTCGGGCTTTTGTCACCGTTATCAATGCAAACGAAATACTTGGAGAAGGCTTCAAGTCACTGCACGACAAAGTATCATCCTGATCAGATGGGTTTCATAGTACGATACAGGTTTTTATCTGCCCGCTGGTTCAAGGCCTATTCGCTTATTTTCGCAGGTGCATTGCTGATTGCATCAGGTTATGTGTTGTTTATTACACCTCATAGAATTGTACCGGGTGGCATTTACGGCATTTCGATCGTGCTGCACCATACATTCGGCACTCCTGTTGGTCTGGTTGCACTTGCGTTTAACATACCTCTGACTATTCTCGGCATTAAGGTGCTGGGGCCCAGATTCGGTGCTAAAACAGTAACAGGCTTTTTCCTGACTTCTGGATTTATCGATGGCATGAGCTGGCTGCTTCGTAATACACAGATAAAAAATGATGACCCTTTGCTTGCGTCAATTTACGGAGGTGCTGTTATCGGCCTGGGTGTAGGATTTCTGTTCAGGGCCAAGGCCACTTGCGGTGGCACCGATGTAATGGCCATGATGTTAGGAAAATGGACCCGATGGCCTCTTGGAAGATTGATGATGATGGTTGATTCAGTAATAGTCGTGTTTGGAACATTGATTTTTGGTGACTGGAAAACGCCGATGTACTCGCTTGTTGCCATTTTTTTCATGGGCAAAGTCATCGACCTGGTTTTGCAGGGAATTAGCTATGAAAAAGTGGTACTTGTGATTTCGGACCGTTTCGAAGACATAGGCAGCATCATAGTGAAACGTTTGAACCGAGGCGCAACGCTAATTCAGGGCGAAGGAATGTTCAACAGAAAAACCCGAAAACTAATATTTGTTGTTCTAAACCGTCGCGAATTGCTCATGCTTCAGGAGTCAATTAATGAAATTGACAAAAAAGCATTTATGATCGTTATGAATGCAGATGAAATACTTGGAAGAGGCTTCAGGTCGCTTCACGATAAGGTTTCAGACGACTGAATCTACCTGAACAGCTTGACAATATCATTGCCATTGGCAAAAATCAGCAGTCCAAACAAGAGCACCATACCTGCTATCTGAGCATACTCCATAAACTTATCCCCCGGTTTACGACGAGTGATAATCTCGTATCCGAGAAACATTACATGACCGCCGTCAAGTGCCGGTATCGGCAAGAGATTGAGCACGGCAAGCATGATGCTTAGGAAAGCAGTCAGTCGCCAGAAACTCTCCCAGTGCCATTCGGAAGGAAATATACTTCCGATGGTAATAAAACCGCCTACACTTTCATATGCCTTCACTTCGGGCGAAAAGATCAGCCTCAGTTGCTTCAGATAACCACCTATACCATCAATAGTCTTTACCATACCTGCCGGGATAGCTTCAATAAACGAGAAACTCTTTTCGTTTAGTTCGAAAAAAGCATCCATCTTTTGGTTCGCCATAACACCAATGTAACCTTCATTGGAAACAGTAACAGGAATGTCGAGTGAATCAGCGCCGCGTTTGATGTTTATCGCAACTTGCTGCCCTTTATATTTTTGGATATCCTCCCTTATGTCAGGAAAGAAAATCAACAGATTTCCGTTGACTCCTAAAATCGTATCCCCGACAAGCAGACCTGCATCCCGGGCCGGACTTTGCTCGGCAAAGGACTGAACCACAAAAGGAATCCTGACAGAAAGGAAATAGGGCGACTGATGCTTGACCAATTTTCCAATGGCACCTTCGGGAAGGTTGAGGTTAAGCAACTGACCATTTCTATTCACCTGAACCGTTTTGGCCTCTTCGAGTATCATCACAAGGGGTATTCTGTGAAACTCTTCTACCGATTTGCCATCAACAGAAATGATCTTGTCACCATTGCGGAGACCAAAATCCCGGGCCAGGCTATCGGCAACGATACCATATTTGTTAGCCTCACTGGTTGGCAGATACTGTTCACCATAAACTGACAGCATACCAATATAAATAACGAACGCAAGAATAACGTTCATCGTGACACCACCAAGCATAATGATCAGGCGCTGCCATGCAGGCTTCGACCTGAACTCCCAGGGCTGAGGCGGCTGGCTCATCTGTTCCTTATCCATGCTTTCGTCAATCATGCCCGAAATCTTCACATAACCACCCAAAGGAAGCCAGCCTAATCCGTATTCCGTTTCACCTACCCTGAATTTGAAGATCGAAAACCACGGATTGAAAAAAAGGTAAAATTTTTCGACACGTGTACGAAAAATCCTGGCAGCAAGATAATGACCAAACTCGTGCACTATAACAAGAATCGAAAGGCTGAGCAACAACTGAAGTACTTTGATTAATATTTCCATAAGTAATTAATAAACCATTGAGGGGGCAAAAAGTTGCCGGTTAACGTTAAATATAAGCTTTAAAAATGGGTGCAAGAATAAACAATTTTCCAAGATCAAGATCTGTTGAGTAAAAACGATTCAAAATGAAATATATACCTCAGGGTCAACAGGTGAACCGTTAAGCCAGAGTTCAAAATGCAGGTGTGGCCCGGTAGAAAGTTCGCCTGTTTCACCGATAATAGCCACTGCTTCACCGGCCCTGACCAGATCACCTTCATTTTTTAACAGCACCGAGTTGTGTTTGTATACTGAGAATAAATTGGCGCTGTGCATGATACCTATTACATAGCCCTTATCTATTGTCCAGTCGGCAAACACAACCGTTCCATCAAGTGTTGATTTAATGGCCTCATTTCTTCTGGCAACGATGTCTACCCCGTAATGCTTTTGAACAGGGCTGAATTTATTGGTAACAGTGCCTTTGAGGGGAACGAAAAAGTTCTGGATCGGTTTGCGTATCCGTAGATTTTCAGGTGGACTGTATCCCTCTGTTACCAGATTAAATTCAGCACTTTCGAATTCTAGTCGCAGCAAACTGTCCTGCACTGACTTACGCAGTCTGATGGTGTCGTAGGCCGAAGATGGCAAACCTGATGATGCATTTGCCGTAAAATCTTCAGTTTCTTCATATCCATCGATAATACGGCGAATATTGGACAAAAACACTTCTTTCTGATAAAACACCTGTGCGAGTGAATCGGCTGTGCGGTCAAGTTCAATTACCCTGCGCGTAAGGCTCACATCGGTGTAGCCCGGAATGTATTCACGCAATGGTGTGAACGCAATGATGTACGTTGTGATGAAGATCAAAAAAACAGACAGACTCACTATAGCTACAAACACATTCATCCGGCTCAGCCGGAAACTGATTTTCTCCTCGTAGGTCTCGTCATGCAGAATAACCAGGCGATATTTATGCCTCAGTTTTCTGTACCATTTTTCCTTTGATTTATCGGCCATAATCAATGCGAACGGGCAAAAATACACGAAATTATGCCAGTAACTGAAGCAGGCTTCAATATTTAGGTTCTTTTAACGTATTCTTTGTGTGTTTAGTGATACAATATATACAATGTTCAACAGCCAATGACAGACGTAAACAAAAAACAACCTGCACTATGGTTTGTAAACAGACGACTAAATGGTTTTTAATTGTAATTCAGGCTTCATTTTTGCTTAATTTTGCCTTCCGGCACATGCTATACAAGTTTGCGTAGACGTTGGTTGCCTTTTGGATATACTAAAAAACATGGAACAGAGTTAATGGTTCAAAAACTTACTGCATTGATTTTTCGTTTCAGATTTGCTTCAGCCATAATATTGATTTTTATAATAGTATCCGGTTGTTCCACCAAGAAGAACACCTGGAGCAGGCGGACATACCATAACCTGACGAGTCATTACAATGTGTATTGGAATGGCAATGAAAGCCTCAAAACCGGAGTTGCAGAGTTGCGCAAAAACGCCGTGGATGATTACAGCAAAGTGCTTCCTGTTTTTTATTACGGCAGCAAAGCTGATGCGCAGCGGCAGTATCCGGCCATGGACAGAGCGATACAAAAGGCCTCGATAGGTGTTCAGCGCCATTCGATGGTTTTTGGAGGCAAAGAACAAGTTCGGTGGATCGATGACAGCTACCTGCTCATGGGTAAAGCCTATTATTACAAGCAGGACTTCATAAGTGCGAGGCGCACATTTGAATTTGTTTCACGCAATTATTCATACAATAGCATATCGCACACGGCAGACCTGTGGCTGGCCAGAACCTATGCAGATCTGGGCCAGTTTGAAAAATCAATTGCTATTCTGAATGCCCTGGAGGCACGCAAGTCCCAAATGATGCTGCCAAAAGAAGTGAATGAGTATCTTCCGCTTGTATTTGCTCACTATCACATATCGATGGGACGCTATCCCAGCGCTCTTCCCTACCTGAAACAAGGCATCAACACTTCGAAAGACAGGCTGCTGAAAACACGCCTGATGTTCATTAGTGGCCAGATTTATGATTTAACCAATGAGCGCCAGAAATCGCTCGAGATGTATCAAGAAGTTATCAGAAGAAACCCACCTTACGAAATGGCATTTGAAGCCAGGATCAACCTTGCCACAGCCTACGATGCCTCATCGGGCGATAGCCGGCAAATTGTAAAGGTGTTGCAGAAGATGCTAAAGGACGATAAGAATGTTGATTTTCAGGATAAAATATATTATGCACTTGCTAAAGTTGCTGAAAAAGACAACAATGATACGCTTGCAATGCATTATCTGGCCCGTTCAGTTCAGGTTAGCCTAAAAAACAACACACAAAAAGCCACATCAGCCCTCAAGCTGGCAAATATGTATTTCGACCGGTTTGTATATGTACCTTCACAGGCATATTACGATACCGCCGTACAGGCACTTCCTTCAAACTACCCCGGATTCGACAGCATCAAGCAGCGTGCAACCGTTTTGGGCGATCTGGTGCAAAACCTAAGCTTAATTCAGGAACAGGACAGCCTTTTGCGGCTGGCAGTTATGGATTCAACTTCACTTTATGCAATAATTGACGGTCTGATTGAAGATTTTGAAAGAGAGGAAGAGGAAAAACTTGAAAACGAAACGCGGGAAGAAATGATGCGTCAGAATTCCGGATTCGCTGATCAGCGTGGAGGCGATCGTGGAGGAGGCGGAGGAGTCGGCCAATCGGCAGAATGGTATTTTTATAATCCCAATACACTTAGTTTCGGCTACTCCGAATTTCTCAGAAAATGGGGAAGAAGACGACTCGAAGATAACTGGCGTATCAGCGACAAGAGATCGATCAGTTTTGATGACGGGATGACAACTGTAGCTTTGGACGAGAAAAAAGAAGACGGCACATCAGACACAACAAAAGTCAAGCTTACACCCATGAACCGCGGTTATTATCTCGCCAATATTCCCTTTGAACCGGAGCAGAAGCAGATCAGCAACGACATGATCATGGAATCACTGAATAACGTGGGATATATATATAAAGAAGAGCTCAATGACCTCGACAGGTCAAGAGAATCGTACAAGAAACTCGACCAGAGATACCCCGGAAATCCGTACACCGTTAACTCATGGTATGCCCTGTATAAGATTGCTCAGGCAAAACTAGACGCAGATGAAGAAGAGTATTACAGGAATCTGATCATTAATAATTATCCTGATACTGATTATGCCCGTATAATTATTGACCCCGAGTTTTATAAAAAATCAGGTTCAATGCGTCAGGAAGCAATGGCTTTTTATGAGCAAACATTAAAAGCTTATCAGAGCGAACAATTTTTCAGGGTGTTGATGAATGCCAACAGGGCAAGGGAGTTGTATGCCGAAGACACTGCATTGATGCCTCGGTTCGATTTTATGAGGGCAGTATCTATCGGAAAACTTGAGGTGCTTGATTCAATGGCTGTCGCACTCAACGAACTGGTGCTGAAATACCAGCAAAGTCCGGTTACACCATTGGCAGTTGATATACTCAGGCAACTGAGCACACAATATCAGGTAAGGGTTGAAATTCCTGAAGAGATGCGCAATCCCGCACTGGATCAGCCAAAATCACCCTACATTTTTGAGGCAAGCGCGCAACATATGATAATGATTATAACACAGGCCAACAATGTGAAAACCGATCCGTTGAAAGTACGCGTTTCCGACTTCAATACACGGTTTTTCAGTCTGGGAAATCTCACCATCAAAAACCTGATGCTTGATAATTCACGTTCACTTATTACTGTTGGCAATTTCGCAAGTGCTTCCGAAGCTACCGATTACTTTGAAACTTTAGCCGGAAACGATTATGTTTTTGGAAACATCAACCGGACGGATTACGAAGTGTTTCCTGTTTCAATGGCTAATTATCCCGTTTTTTACCGCGAAAAGGATGTTGAGCAGTACAGAAAATTCTGGCAAAATTCATATTCAAAATAGTTCTTATTTTTACCACCAAAACCAGTAAAACCATGCTAAAAAATCCTGTAACTGACTCCACTGTAAGAAATATGATCGGTCAGGGTACTGTCATCCGGGGTGATATTGAAGCCGGAGGAGATTTACGTATCGACGGGCATCTGATAGGTAATATACGCACCAAAGGCAAAATAGTGATTGGTTCAACGGGCAAAGTTGAAGGAGAAATGTATTGCAAACAGGCTGATATATCGGGTAATGTGACCGCTAAACTGGAGGCCGATGAACTCACCATGCTCAAATCAACTGCCGTTTTTACCGGCGATTTGCTCACAGCCAAACTTTCCATTGAGACCGGTGCACGATTCTCTGGCAAATGCCAGATGAAAACTCAGGCTGATCCCGGCACGGTGAAACATGAAAAAGAAAAGTGATCAGGGTGAAAACCCTTTAAACGCATATGCAAAATATTCCTCGCTTGCTTTTCAGATGCTTGCCATAATTTTGCTTGGTGTTTGGGGAGGACGAAAAGCTGACCAATGGCTTCATCTGACTTACCCTGTCTTTACGGCAGTTCTGTCGGTGGTTGGGGTATTGCTGGCGGTTTATTATGCAGTAAAAGACTTCATCAGAAAACCTTAATAAATTGCTAATGAAAGCATTCATTATTAAACTTTCTCTTGCCGCATTGTTGCTTGCCCTGCTCAGCTACCTTGTTTTTGAGCGGCTGAACGAAGATATGCAAACACCTGCATGGCCCTGGTTGCTTGTATTTCTTTACGGTGTTAATGTTGTTCTTTATCAGTTGTTTATCAGAAACAAAAACAAAAAAGTAAGTTCTTTTGCCAACTTTTTTATGCTGGCAACTTTTCTCAAACTGATCCTTTATCTTGCCGTGATCGTGGTCTATCTGTTGTCAAACAAAGAAGAAGCCGCCCCGTTTCTGATCAGCTTTCTGGTCTATTATATAGTCTTTACTGCGCTGGAAGTGGCTTCGGTTACACAACTTCAGCGAAAACAATAATACTTCAGACATGATATTTATTACACGCCGCGAAAGATTCAATGCCGCCCACAGGCTTTTCAGACCCGATTTCACTCAGGAGCAAAACCTCGAAGTGTTCGGAAAATGCTCCAATCCGAACTGGCACGGCCACAACTATGAATTGTTTGTGACTGTTAAAGGTGAGGTTAATCCCGAAACAGGCTTCCTGATCAATCTTAAAGCGTTAAGCTCATTGATCAGAGAAAAAATCATTGAAAAAATAGACCACCGGAATATTAATCTCGAGGTTGATTTCATGCACGGAAAATTTGCATCGACCGAAACACTCTGCATCGCTGTGTGGAACGAGCTGGAGGCCCCCATAAAAAATCTCGGCGCTGAAATACACTGTGTGAAAATCTTTGAATCTGAAAATAATTTCGTTGAGTATTTCGGCTGACTTGCCGTAATATGTCAAACATAATTTAACACAGGAAACATGAACGAAAACCAAAAGGAATTGCTTGGCTACGAAAAGATAGAAAAGTTTGCCCCCGAAAAGCTCGCCGAACTGGAAGTGCATTACAAAGCCATTTTGGAACTTATAGGCGAAAATCCGCAACGCGAGGGTTTGATTGATACACCCCGGCGCGTAGCCAGGTCAATTCAGTTTCTCACTCAAGGATATGACCATGATCCCAAAGAAATTCTGCTTTCAGCCCGGTTTAAAGAAGACTACCGCGAAATGGTTATTGTCAAAGACATCGAAATATTTTCGCTCTGTGAACACCATATGATACCGTTTGTGGGCAAGGCTCATGTGGGTTATATCCCCAATGGATATATCACCGGACTGAGCAAAATAGCACGCGTGGTCGAGGCTTATTCGCGCAGGTTGCAGGTTCAGGAACGGCTGACTTCACAGATCAAGGATGCCATTCAGCACACACTGAAACCGCTTGGCGTTGCCGTTGTTATCGAAGCACGGCATATGTGCATGTCGATGAGGGGTGTGCAGAAGCAAAGTTCGGTGACTACTACCAGCGACTTCACAGGTGCTTTTGAGCGGGCCGAAACACGGGCCGAATTCATCAGCCTCATCAGTTCTAAACTGCACTAAAAAGACTTATAGTAATTAAACAGATTCTCATGGAGCTATTAAAAAACACTGTGAAACCGCTTGAAGAAATTACGGAAGACTCATATGTCAGAAGTTTTATGACGTCCGTGTTTTCCCGCATGTTCATGGCTTTGATCGTCACGGCACTGATAGCATATTTTGCCTCCGGCAGCGCCTCATTTCTGAATCTTATGTTTCATGCTCAAACTGGCGCATTGAGTATTTTTGGTTGGATAATTATGTTTGCACCTCTGGCGCTTGTATTATTGATGTCGGCCGGGTTTAGCCGCATGAAAGCCTCCACATTGTCGGTTGTGTTTTCTGTTTATGCAGTGCTGATGGGGCTAAGTTTAAGTTTCATCTTTATTGCTTTCACCGGTGCGTCTATTGCCAAAACTTTCTTCATTACTGCAGGAATGTTCGGGTTAATGGCACTGCTGGGCTACACAACCAAAACTGACCTGACGCGCTTTGGCTCGCTGATGTTCATGGGACTGATCGGCCTGATCATTGCCAGCCTCGTTAATTTTTTTATGAACAGGAATACGCTGGATTATATTATCAGTTTTATCGGAGTTCTTGTTTTTACCGGACTCACAGCTTATGATGTGCAAAAACTGAAACGACTGGCCATCTACTCATTCAATACACATGAACAGATGAGAAAAGCCGCAATAATGGGTGCATTGACGTTATATCTTGACTTTATCAATTTATTCCTATTTTTGCTCCGATTTTTCGGCAACAGAAAATAGAGGAGTACGCCTCGGGATTGAAATCACAACTACCTAAAAACCTTATATGAAAGCATACGTATTTCCCGGTCAGGGAGCACAGTTTGTCGGCATGGGCAAAGACCTTTTTGACAAGTCGCCTAAAGCCAAAGAACTTTTTCTTAAGGCCAATACCCAGTTAAAATTCAAAATCACTGACCTGATGTTCGAAGGCACGGATGAAGACCTCAAGCAGACCAATGTGACGCAGCCTGCCATTTTCCTTCACTCTGTGATACTTGCAATGACACTTGGCGAAGAATTCAGGCCTGATCTTGTTGCCGGACATTCATTGGGTGAGTTTTCGGCATTGGTCGCCAACAAAACACTGACATTTGAAGACGGGCTGCGCCTAGTTTCTAAACGTGCTCAGGCAATGCAAAAAGCATGCGATTTGCAGCCAAGCACCATGGCAGCCATCCTTGGTCTGGACGATAAAGAGGTAGAGTTAATATGTGCATCCATCAAAAATGAAATAGTTGTGCCTGCTAACTATAACAGTCCCGGACAGCTTGTGATTTCGGGCAGCGAAGCAGGCATTGCTTTGGCTTGTGAAAAACTACTTGCTGCAGGCGCTAAAAGAGCGCTTCCGCTGAAAGTCGGGGGAGCATTCCACTCACCTCTTATGGAACCTGCCCGTGTTGAACTTGCTGATGCAATTAACACAACAAAATTCAGCCGTGGCATATGCCCTATTTATCAGAATGTTACAGGACAATCAGTTACTGATCCCGAGATCATCAAAAACAACCTGATAGCTCAGTTGACGTCGCCGGTAAGGTGGACCCAAATCATGAACAACATGCTTGCCAGCGGAGTGAAAGAAGTTGTTGAGGTTGGTCCCGGCACCGTGCTACAGGGATTGTTCAAGAAAGTGGACAAAAACCTGATCACTGCAAGCGCTATCCATACTGTTCCGACAGGTTTTTCAGATGTGCCGCCGTCGGGCCCCGCAATACCGCTTGTGGCCAATGCATAGTCTGTTCCGAAAAGTTCTTTTGCATTCAAAGCCATACTTTCAACTACTTCCCTGCTTACAGCACCGTGTCTTTCCAATAAGTTACTCCTGACCTTTAATATTCCTGCTTTAATGTCATTCGCATAGGCAACAATGGTTCCCCTGTAAAAAGCAGAACTTCCGGGAACTGATGTAAACAAAGCTGCAATGGCACCACCTGTGCAGCTCTCTGCGGTAGACAATGTGGCGGAAGCAGCAATCAGTTTTTGCCCGACCACTGATTCAATAGTGTCGTTGTCGTAGCCGAAAACCAGGTCTGGTAACAAGGCAACAAGTTCTTGTTTCAAACGTTCCAGTTCGTAACCAAGCGAAGAGGCATCCGGCCCTGAACCTGTGATCCTGAGCCTGACCAAGCCGGGTTGGGGCAAATAAGCCAATTTGAAGGACTGAGGCAGGGCTGCCTCCCATGATGCAATTCTGTCGGCAATCACAGATTCACCTGCACCAGTGGTTAAAACTGTTTTGTAGATAAGCTGATTAGCTATCTCCATTTGCCGGAGACGCGGCAATATTTCGTTCAGGAAAATATCCTGCATCTCAAAAGGCACACCGGGAAGTGAAACTACAACCGTTCCTTTCTCCGTAAACCACATACCCGGGGCAGTGCCACTGTTGTTCTGGAGTGGTGTACATGAAGCCGGAAGTATGGCTTGTGACCTGTTCCGCTCATTAACCACCCATCCTCTGCGCGCAAAAAGTGCACTGATCTGTTCAAAAGCCTGATGGTTAAAGACCATTTCTGTTTTAAAATAGCGACAAAGGGCTGGTTTGGTGATGTCGTCAGCTGTAGGGCCAAGACCTCCGGTAAGCACCACCACGCCTGATATGGAAATAGCATCATCCAATGCAGCGAAAATTGCCTGATCGTCGTCAGGAACAGTCACAATACGTTTGACAAGAAAGCCCGCAAGAAAAAGCTGATCAGCCAGCCATGAAGCGTTTGTATTGACAACCTGACCAATTAGCAATTCATCACCAATTGAAATAATTTCGGCCAGATGATTTTTGCCTGTAGAATTCCTGAAAGAATCAGAATGCATAATAACTGAATCCTAAATCTTTAGGAATGATTGACATCACAGGGATTTCGCTTTGACGAATAATTTGTTGTGCCGCCGAACCGATGAAAAACTCAGTAAGTCTGTTTTCCTGCTGTGTCATGATAATTATGAGGTCAACGTCACCCTGCCTGCGTGCATAATCGAGGATCGTTGGCCCCAGATCTGCAGAACTGCCGTTGATCTCAATGATTTCGGTCGTGCATGGTATGTTTACCTCAGAAATAAATTTCCTCACCTGATTCATCTGCAGTTCAAGCTGCTGAATAATATCTCTGTCATTTTTATCCCACAGCACCGAAACCGCTTTAATGTTTGCACCAAAGAGTTTAGCCATTTCAATGGCATAAGTAACTTTTTGCCGGGTTTCCTTTGTAAGATCGAGCGGAAGTAAAATACTCCTGCAGCCGCTGTGATGATGCTTGCCGTTCACCGAAATAACAGGTATTTCGGCCTGACGAATCACTCTTGATGTGTTTGCACCAATCTGATTTCGGTCGAGTCGAAGCCGCTCCGATGAATCGTTTGTACCCATGAGAATGAAACGGGCATTATAATCTCTGGCTGTTTTCAGGATAGTGGAAGCTACTTTACCGCGGGAAAGAATAGGCGTTACCTTTACACCTGATTTACGGCTGACTTCTGCTGCGGTTTCTTCAAGTCTCTGATTGATTCTTACGATAACATCCTGATTTTGTTCGGTCGACAGAAATCCGCTGAACAAGTCGCTTTCTTCAAGCACATACAACAGAACGATCTCATAACCAAGCAACTTGGCCATATTGTAAGACTGTTCGAGCGCGATCATGGATTGTTCGTTGAAATCCAAGGGAATAAGAAGGGAATTTGGTGTCTGTGACATGGATGATGGTTGTTTGTTACTTTTGCAAATGTATTATTTCCGTGATAAAATCAATAGCTGACATGAAATTTATTCCCGAAACACAACTGGTGCTTAATAGCGACGGTTCAGTTTATCATTTGAAGGTGAAACCCGGAGATGTAGCCGACACCATCATACTCGTTGGCGATCCGCAACGCGTAAACATGGTTTCATCTTGTTTTGATCAGGTTGAATTAAGGGTATCGAACCGCGAAATAGTAACCCACACAGGCACTTATCGGGGCAAACGAATTTCTGCCATGTCAACCGGAATGGGTACGGATAACATTGATATTGTGCTTAATGAATTGGACGCCTTATTCAATATTGACTTTGAGAGCAGAACCGAAAAACCCGTTAAAACCAGTCTGAAACTGATCAGGCTGGGCACTTCGGGCGCTCTTCAACCCTCTGTTGTTCCAGGTGAAAACTATGTGGCAGCAACACATGGTCTTGGGCTCGATGGCTTGATACATTTCTACAAAGATTCGGAAAAAGTCATTGACCAATCTCTGACACAATCGTTTGTGGAGCAATCGAACTGGCCTGCACAACTACCGTTTCCATACATAGTTGAAGGTTCAGTTGCATTGCGCAAACTTCTGGCATATGACTATATTCATGGAATTACGGCTACAGCACCTGGTTTCTACGGCCCACAGGGAAGGACGTTGCGCCTGCCTGTTTTCTTTTCTGATGGAATCGAGCGGATTATCGAAACAGATTTGCTCGGGATGCGGATAGCCAATTTTGAGATGGAGACCTCGGCATTGTACGGCCTGAGCAAAATGATGGGCCATGAAGCCCTCACCATATGCCTGGTCATTGCCAATCGCATTACCGAAAAATTTCTTCCTGATTATAAACCCCATATGCAGAAACTTATTCAAAATACACTTGATCGGCTGACTGAGTAGTCGTCAGCATTACATATTCACCTGCACATTATAGCCTTCTGCATCAGTTTAATCTTCAACTATCTTCAGATAAAAATGGGTCCATAAAAAATTCTTTCACCGGAGTTCTGGAGAAACTATGAAACAATATTTCTTCAGCACCCTCATTATAAATCATATAACTTCCTGACTGTCCAATCTGTGCTTGATGATGTGTTTGTTTTGTTTAATTTTTATTAAGATTGATTAAACAATTTGCCGCAATAAGCTGTTTAAGGCTTGTTAAAAATACAACAATGAAACTTGACGGAAACCTACCGGAGGTTATTGAAACCTACCGAATCAATGGAAACGGAAAGCACAATTTTCACAATGGGCATGCAGATACTATCGGCGATGAGCATATTTCGGGCAGTTATGAAACACCCATGCGCCCGGATGCTTTCATGATGGATGAAGAGACAAAGATAAAAATCATTGAGCATCATTTTGAGCATATCCTGGACACGCTTGGCATGGATTTGTCGGACGACAGTCTTAGCGGAACTCCTCATCGTGTGGCAAAAATGTTTGTCAAAGAAATTTTTTATGGTCTTAATCCGGAAAACAAACCGAGAATTTCGCTATTTGAAAACAAATTTAAGTATGGACAGATGCTGGTGGAAAAAAGCATCAGGGTGACAAGCACATGCGAGCATCATTTTCTTCCCATCATTGGCAAAGCACATGTGGCCTATATTTCGGGAGGGAAAGTGATCGGATTATCAAAAATAAACCGAATTGTCGATTATTTTGCCCGTCGCCCTCAGGTACAGGAGCGGCTCACCGTGCAGATTGCGGAAGAACTTAAAAAGGCACTGGAGACCGAAGACGTTGCAGTTGTAATTGATGCCAAACACATGTGTGTTGCCTGCAGGGGGATTCAGGACGACAACAGCACAACACTAACAGCAGAATACTCTGGAAAATTCAGAAATGATAAAACCAGAGATGAATTCCTCAGTTACGTAGGAATGAATGCTTGAGGTGACGAAGAAATTAATTATGTAGTACTAAGTTCAGATGTTGATTGAACCGGCCGGCGCGTGATGAACGCCGGCCATTTTTTTCTATTGATTCGATGGTGATTTAATTAAAGACTTCGTCAGCTAAATGGTGTATTTTTGCGTTATCCAATAAAACACATCATGGAATCAGAGCATCAGAAACCCGAAAGAAGACTGAGATTGGGAATAACGCACGGTGATATAAACGGAATCAGCTATGAAGTGATCATTAAAAGTTTGGCTGACCCGAGAATCCTCGAATTGTTTACCCCCGTCATTTACGGGCATTCAAAAGTTGCTTCTTTTCACAAGAAAAACCTTGATGAAACTGAAGTAAATTTCAATCTCGTAAAGGATGCTGCGTCAGCACATCCGAAACGCATAAACATTGTCAACTGTACAGATCAGGATCTGAAGATTGATCTGGGTCTGGCCACCGAGGTTGCCGGAAAGGCTGCATTTCAGGCCCTCGAAATGGCAGTTGAAGATCTAAAAGCCGGAAGAATTGATGCTTTAGTAACTGCGCCCATAAACAAACAGAACATACAATCAAAAGATTTTGACTTTCCGGGACATACTGAATATTTATCGGCCAGATTTGACAATTCTGAGCCTCTTATGATCATGGTCTGGCAACAGTTGAGAGTGGCCACACTAACCGGACATATTCCTCTGAAAGAAGTTTCATCCAAAATCAACGAGCAACTCATACTGGAAAAGCTATCCATTTTGAACAACAGCCTGATTGCAGATTTTGGAATCACCAAACCAAAAATTGCAATACTGGGGTTGAATCCACATGCCGGTGACGGAGGTTTGCTGGGCAAAGAAGAACAGGCTGTGATCATCCCTGCCCTATCCAAGGCTCGTTCATCAGGCCTTTTGGTATTCGGGCCTTTTCCGGCCGATGGCTTTTTCGGTGCCGGAACATGGAAAAAATATGATGGGGTTGTTTCCATGTATCATGATCAGGGACTGGCACCGTTCAAAAGCATTGCCTTCGAAGGAGGCGTCAATTTCACAGCCGGACTCCCGGTTGTGCGCACTTCACCTGCTCATGGTACGGCCTATGAACTTGCAGGCAAGAATTTAGCTTCGCCTGAAGCATTCAGGCAAGCTTTGTATTTGGCAGCCGATATTGCACGAACACGTTATGAATACAACATTCTTACTTCCAATGTGTTAACCACGTCAAATCATCAGATGATCAACGATTGAGTAGTTTATGCAATTGAAACCATACAGTGTTCAATCCGTCTGCCAGATTATTAATGGCAAACTTGTGGGCGGAAAACTTCAGGGGAACAGAACCATCAAAGATATTCTCATTGACAGCAGGCAGCTGATCACAGCCGAAAACAGCCTTTTCTTTGCCCTCATCAGCATCAGAAACAACGGACACAAGTATATTTACGAATTGTACGAAAAAGGATTAAGGGCATTTGTGGTCAGCCAGATACCGGCTTCGAAGAACCAAATGCCAGATGCCTCTTTCATCCTGGTGAAAAACACACTTACTGCTTTACAGCATCTGACCGCATTCCACAGGTCACAGTTTGACATTCCGGTTATCGGCATCACCGGCAGCAACGGGAAAACCATTATTAAAGAATGGTTGTTTCAGCTGCTTAGTCCGGATAAAAATATTGTCCGAAGCCCTAAAAGCTACAATTCGCAAATCGGAGTTCCACTCTCCGTTTGGCAATTGAACCCATCAAACGAACTTGCAATATTTGAGGCGGGTATCTCCGAACCCGATGAAATGGAAAAATTGCAGCTCATAATCAGGCCAACCATCGGTATTTATACCAATATAGGACAAGCTCATGACGAAAATTTTATCAATACGACACAAAAAGCAGGGGAAAAACTAAAACTATTCACCAAAGTTGACACCCTGATCTATTGCAGTGATCATATTGATATACAGGGTGTCTTAATTAAGTCAGGACTTAACAGACAAATTAAATTACACACCTGGGGGCGAAAAAATGAGGCTGACCTTATGATTCAGTCCGCAACACCTACCGGGAATGCTACTTTGCTCGAAGCAGTTTACGGCGGCCAGTCAATGTCCATCACTATTCCATTTACTGATGATGCCTCAGTTGAAAACGCCATGCACTGCTGGACAATGATGTTGTTGCTTGGTTATGACCCTGCTCTGATCAGCAGCCGTATGGCACAACTTAGCCCCATTGCCATGCGCCTCGAACTCAAGGAAGGCATCAATAACTGCACCATAGTCAACGACTTTTACAATTCTGATTTTAACTCGCTCCGTATAGCACTGGACTTTCTCAATCAGCAAAGCCAACACCGCGAGAAAACTGTGATTCTTTCCGATATACTGCAAAGTGGCCGCAACGAAGTCGACCTCTACACCGACATCAGTGCACTGCTTGACGCAAAAGGTATCAACCGAATTGTTGGTATCGGCCAGGCCATAAGCAGGCAACAGGATAAATTTCAGATGAGCAGGGAATTTTATGATTCCACTGAGGAGTTTTTAAGCCATTTTGCAGTTGCCTCCCTGAGCAATCAAAGTGTATTGCTTAAAGGTGCGCGTAAGTTTGAGTTTGAGCGAATCAGTAATCTGCTGCAGCAAAAGGCCCACGAAACCGTACTTGAGATTAACCTGAACCATTTGGTGAGCAATCTGAATTATTTCAGGAGTAAATTAACAGCCGGCACCAAACTGATGGCAATGGTAAAGGCATTTGGTTATGGCAGCGGCAGTTTCGAAATTGCCAATATACTCCAGTTTCATCACATTGATTATCTGGCAGTGGCCTATGCCGATGAAGGTGTCGAACTCAGAAAAGCCGGTATCGAAACACCTATAATGGTAATGAGCCCTGAAGAAAACAGCTTCGACGCTATGATCAGACACCGGCTCGAACCCGAGGTATTTAGCTTCCGCATATTGGATCTGCTCGAAGAAACCATCAGACGAACTGCACTTCCAAGCAATAAACCCGTTAAGATCCATATCAAACTCGAAACAGGAATGCACAGGCTGGGATTTTGCGAACATCAACTGGACGAACTCTCCCAACGTCTTGTTTCAAACAAGATGCTGTTTGTTCAATCGGTATTCTCTCATCTGGCTGCAAGTGACAAAGCCGAACATGATACTTTTACACAGGAACAAACTGAAATTTTTCGCCGCATGAGCGAAAAGATTATACAACTATTTCCACACAAAATTCACAGACACATTCTTAATTCAGCAGGAATATGCCGTTTTCCCGAAGCACACTTCGACATGGTCAGGCTAGGAATAGGCATGTATGGAATTGCAGCAGATTCGACAGATAAGGCAGGTCTGTCATCGGTAATTTCATTAAGATCAACCATTTCGCAAATCAAGACTGTACCTGCTGACACAAGTATTGGTTACAACCGGAGTTTTATAACCGACAAACCTCTTCGAATTGGTATTGTCCCGATAGGTTATGCCGACGGCCTTTCGCGCAAACTGGGCAATGGACGCGGGAAGCTGTATGTTCGCGGAAAAGAGGCACGGATCATTGGCGATGTTTGCATGGATATGTGTATGATCGAACTAAATGACAATGAAGTTTCTGAGGGTGATATTGTTACCGTTTTTGATGAACATCACCCTGTCGAAACTTTCGCGCATGATTCAGAAACCATCCCTTACGAAATATTCACAGGAATATCACGTCGGGTGAAAAGGGTATATTTCTATGAGTAAATCAATTTATTATTTATTCTCCTGCCCAAGATTCAGAATAAACAGATCATCCACAAAAACTTCCGTTGTATCACGATTCCAGACATACACCTTAAATCGGTAATTGGTTTTAGTAGTGTCGTGCAGTTGAACGTCCATCTCCAGTTTTGCCCATCCATTTGCATCGGTTTCAGTGACTATGCTCACACTTTTATAAAAATTGACATGGTTATCTGAAGCCATTACCAGTGCCAGATTGGCTGTTGCCGGATACCGCCAAGCTGTAAGCCGGTACCGGTCATTCTTCTGCACATAAATCTCAGTTCCTGCCGAGAATTTATTCTCTTTTTCCATTTTCAGCGAAAACATTCCGCTTCTGGACTGATCGCTACTTTGAAGCGATCCGCCATCAAACACATAATGTTCGTCAGTGGAAAGAAATTTTTTCTGGTTTTTATCCAGTTTTTCAAAATCGCAGAATGCTTCCTTCCTAACCATGTTTTTGAGCACAGGAACAGGGTGATGCACACCCACAATAAGGGAGTCATAATCAACCGGGTCGAGCAATTCAAAATAATAGGAATCGGTGTACAATCGACCAAAATTGAACCAATAGGCTTCCTGCGACATGGCGTCAAAGTGAATCATGCCCTTTTTGTATTGGTAGGTCTGAAAGATATTTAGCAACATAAGCAGGAAGAAAACACCAAGCAGCGCATTCCGGAGCCATCGTCCCCGGCAAGCGGCAAATGAAATCAGGCCGGCAAGCGGCAGACTCAACAGCGCATAAATATCAATCATGGGACGAGAGCCAAAGCTGCCACCATACCACCAGCACCACCACGAATAGACTACATAAATAAAAAATGGAAGCATAATCAGTAATGGCACACGAAACACCGATGACTTACTGCTCAGCGTAAACAAGCCTGCCAGTGCAAAAACCATAATCGGTGTATAGAGCAACCAACCCTTACGGTAACTGAACAATCCCGGGATAATCTGTGGGTTTTCAAAGAAAAAGCCCTCTTTTCCGTAGCTGTAAAAAAACCAATCTCCGGTATTAAATTTCCAGAAAAATAATTGCGGGACGGTGACAGTAAATGCTGTAATTGCGATGAGCAAAATCAAATAAGGATGTTTTGCAATAAGCAACAATTTGTTATTAAATGATTTAATCGATACAACCCCATAAAAAGCAAAAAACAGAACAACAAGCCCGTTAACCGGCCTGATGAGTACAATCATTCCAAACACAAGCCCTGTCATCAATGAATTTCTCACAGACGGTTTCAGATGCCATTGTATCGTAAACCAAAGAAATACAGCAAATAACGCAAAATTGTATGCATGAGGCATTGGCGCTTCAAGGGTGGTGTAATACAGCAGATTGGTAGCAAAAACCACTAAAACCATTGTCAACGCAGAAATCCATTCATTGAAATAGAGAAGTAAAACTTTCCTGAGATAATATAGACCAGCCAACAACCAGAAAAGAGCACTGAAAATGAGCGAAAAAACATAAGGAGGACTATATCCGGTGGTTTCATACCCAGCAAGATGCGCGTACACATGACCCAGCATGAAAAAAGGGAAATACATGAATGCAAGCCCCATCGTCATCTTCTGAAACCTTCGTCCGTCCTCAGTCTTTGAATTGAACATCTTGTCCTTGAAGAATTCCGGATCCTTGTCGATAAAGGAGAAGCTGAGATCTTTATAGATAAAAGCTGCCGGCAAATAACAATAGTATCCGACCACATCCTGAAATACAACTTTATGCTTGAACTTCCATAAATGATTGTTGAAATTTATGTACGTGATAATCACAGCAGTAAGCACAAGAACCCATTTCGACAAGGTCAGTCTCTTGAAAACAAAAGTTAGCAGAGGCAATAGCTTTGTTAGTAAAGAATTCACGCGGTTGTTTTAAATAATGCGCAAAATTGAACAAAAAAATTAACCTGTTCAGCCTGCCTGAATTTAAATATTCCTACCGACATCCTTACCGGATTCCTGTTGATCAATTTGTTCAGAAAGTCATACATAATCATTTCAAGACCATGATATAACATCTCGGAATATCAGTGCTTTGTCCTACTTATCATTTCGCGGAAAGCCTTTCCGTCAGCCCTCACCTGATTTAATGACAGTGGCATCATAAGCCAGAATGCCAACCCGATGAGACTGCCCCAAAGAAAGAAAGCCCCGAACTGAAGCAGAGAAAACGAAAGAGCCGTTTCTGCAGGAATCTGATATTTCGACAGCAGATATACCAGACTGATCTCACGCGTTCCAAAACCTGCCCAGGAAACAGGTAATATAGTAGCAAGCCCGACAATACTTAGTATGATCGCTATATCTGTCAGAGCAAGCCGGATGCCAACGGAGGAAAAAATGAGCCATATTGCTCCGTAATAAACAAGGTATGCCATTGAGGTGATCAGCCAGAGTACCGGAGCTTTTCGTCCAAGTGCCAGTGCTATGCTTTCCTCTACGAATTTTAAAACCATGTTGTCTCTGAAAAAGGACAACGCTTGCAGCCTCCTGAGCAGGGCAAGGCCCACATACAACAGCAGCATGAATGCAGCAATTCCGATAACAATTGCTGTTTCGGCTGAAATCTCTATCGGTGCAGAATAATATAACAAACCGGCAATTCCCAGCATAAACAACACGCCAAGATCAAAAACCCTGTCGCTGACAATGGTTTTAAAAGCAGGCAGAAATCCGATGGCAACATCCTGGCGGAGATAATAAAGCCTCGCAATTTCACCAATGCGTCCCGGAGTTATTATGCCAATGGTGAATGAAGCCATATAGGCACCAAATGACCTGAATGTACTGTAATTATATCCCTCAGCCTTTATTATACGCTGCCATCGCAGGCTTTTGATACCAAGAACAACAACTACACCGGCAAGGGACAAAATATATTTACCGGAATTTATTCCTTTAATGGTCTGCAAAAAAGCATCTTTATCAAAATCAATAAATCTGAATAGCAAGGCCAGAATAATCACAGATCCGGCAAGTTTCACTAACAGCCCCCGCCAATTGTAACCCTTATTCATTGCTTCAGGTTTTTGCGTTTAATGGCATAAGTCGATTTTTTCCATACGTTCCTCGTCTTTTCAAACAATCCTCCGATAAATGTGGGAGGCAACCGCTCCACCAGCCAACGGGCCACCTTTGTGCCCAGAAGGATAAAGAGCGAACTGATGACAATTTCCATCAGATAGCGTGAGAAAGCAAAGTCTCTGATTATGTATCCGTAATCCGGAACCGACTTACCAAGCCATTTCCTGAACTGTATCCGGATAAAGGCTCCCCTTTTTTTAAAGTCGTAACCATGCGAATGCATCACAATAGACTCCTCTTCGGTTATTGGCTCAAATGACAAAGCACCTTCCGAAATCATCTGTTCCAGGATCTGATCGCCCTTTACAGTGCGGCTGATGATCATCGAAAAACCTTTACCCCGTTCTTCATACACTGGTGCCCAGGCATCGCCACCCGAAATATCGGTGAATTCGTTGGCCAGATCAGTACAATAAAGGCTGTTGCGTAAAATATGGAATGGTATCAGGTAGTTGGCATGGAATTTCTTTAGTTGTATCACACGGCCACTCTTCAATTCTACGCGCATATTACCGGGCCATTCTCCATGCCTGAAAAACAACCGGTTTATTTGTGTATGGTCGCGTTCGCCATATGTTCTCAAAAAACTGTTCACCGAACTGAAGTGCAAAGTATTGCCGTAGAATGGCCCGAATACAAAGGCGATGTTTTTCACCGAAGGATGTCCAATAGCCTGCAGTTTTCTGATGGACTGTATCTGCCCAGGAAGACCCACATATGCGAGCTTTCCGTCGAAAGTAGTGATCTGAGGCAGAATCTCATTCACCGAACTGATGATGTATTTACTCTGGGCAGCGGCCAGAATTTGTTCCGGTGTGGTGGCTATGATGGGCTCAGTTAACCAGGGCTCTTTATCCGACATTGACAAAACAACCGCACCATCAATGAATTTTTTCTGCAAAAGCCAGATCAGTATAGCAGAGATGATGCCTCCCGAGGCAGCCTTCAGACGGGTTTCCGGATTTTGTGCATATCCGATACCGATTCTGTAATAGGGACCGGTAAACTCATGAAAATGTGGTGTCTGACTATAAAATACAGAGCGGTATCGTTTGAAATCGAAATACTTACCCGGACATGCTTCCCAAAGCACTTCAGCCAGTTCATTATTGATAGGTGATTTTATGACAGGCCTGTAATCACCAGTACGGTCTTCGAAAACGATCTTGCCTTCGGAAAGCCCCACACAGCTGCCGCAGCGGTTGCACAAGTGCGACCGCATTACTTTTTGAAGTTGGTCAATGCTTTTCACAGACATAAAATTGTCGTATTCCCAACTCCGCCAGCAGGCTTCCCTGAAATGCACTAATGAGGCGTTCGCCAAAATCCCTCAGGACAGACGGCCCAACGGGCACGAGCACTGTACCTTTGTGCAGTAGGAGCTTCCATGATGTTTTCTGCAACATTATCTTAACCTCTTTGGATGACAAAAACCGGTGCGGCCCTTCACCATGTCCTCCAAATAAAGCTGTATAAACCCTGTAAGGGATTTCACTCGTGGCCGGCGGACAACTGAGCACCAACCTGGCACCCGGCCTGGCAACCCGGTGCAATTCGCTCAAAAACGCACAGGGATCCGAACAATGCTCCAGCGTTTCGAGGCTCAGAATCCTGTCGAATTCCTGCTCACCGAAAGGAAGTTTGCTGTAGGTGTCGATTTTCGCCTGAACAGCCGAAGGCCTCAACCGGTCGGCTTCGCGCATCAGTCCTGAGGAAATTTCAGCATTTGTGACAGAAACAGTAGCATTGGCTCTTCTTAAGTAATCATCAGCTTCGGCATCGCGGCTTGTTATGTTAAGCACCTGAAAATCATCTTCAAGGCCAAGATGGGCTATGCTTTCAACAAATCGCTGGTCATGAGTGGCCTTCACTTTGTTGTTTTCGGCTACATACATATGCGCCACTTTATCCCAATGTGCCTCAACATCACGGTCGGTCCATGGGTTGCAGTGTTCTCTGAATGATTGCTGATTGTCCATTAATTTCGTTTGGTACGGTTAAGCAGGGAAATCTGATCGGCAAGCAATCCAAAGAAAAATATGAACATGCCCATGATCACGAGCAGCATGGCGCTGTTCGGAAAGCGGAAAGTTATTGTGTAACCAATGATGCCCCATGCCATTCCGGAAATAAAAATCAAGGCACTGGCCGGAAAGAAAATCTTCAGCGGGTTAAACAACATAATGATGCGCAGAAGAAGCAACAGGGTCTTTGAGCCATCTTTGAAAAACTTCACATTGCTGCTCCTGCCCACACGCTCTTCAACCACAATGGGGAAAGTTCCTATAGAATATCCCTCTTTCAGGAATGCCAATGTTGAGGTGGTTGAAAAAGAGAAACCGTTGGGCATAATGTGGAGCATCTCGGAAATAAGCTTTCGGTCGAAACCCCTGAAACCGGAATTATAGTCCGGCAACTCCTGTTCAACCAAATGTTCACCAACTTTTCTGATGATCCACTTGCCTCCTTTGCGTGATTTCACCTGATGCGAATCAGCTGTGCGTTCGCCAATCACCATATCATAATCACCGAGCATCGCAATGAGGGTTTCGAGATACAGAGGATCGTGCTGACCATCGCTGTCGAGGATGACCACTTTATCGCCTTTGGCTTTTCTGATACCGGTTTTCAATGCGGCACCATAACCTTTGTTGACTTTGTGCCTGAAACACTTTACGGGGTATTTTCTGATGATTTCGAGGGTTTTGTCTGTGGATCCATCGTCCACGTAAATCACTTCACACGATTCGTGAAGTTTCATCCCGATCAGGCGGCTGAGGCCCTTTTCAATGCCCTCTTCTTCGTTATAGGCCGGGACTACAATGCTTACTGTTGGTGTTTGCAAAGAAATCTGATTTGGTCAGGCAAAGGTAGCAAATTCACAAAAAGGTGATTAATCGTGAAATGTTGCAACCATTAGCACAAAAAACTGTCATGTTAAGACATAATTAATTCTTTAATCTGCAGCTCTGTACTTCTTTACAATTGTATAATTTTGATTATTAAATCAAACAATCATGACCCTTCAACCTGTCACAGCACCCAACCGGATCCAACTGCTCGATCAGCTTCGCGGATTCGCTCTTTTTGGCATTCTTATGGTTAATATGGCCATCTTCGCCAACCCGCATACGATTATGTTCGGCAATTTTTCCATCTGGCAGGATCCTGAAAGCAAGCTTGCTACATGGTTCATCCGTTTTTTCTTTGAAGGAAAATTTTACGTGTTATTTTCGCTGATGTTCGGGATGGGGTTTCAGCTTTTCCTGCAAAAACTCGACGAAAGCCGCGAAGTATTGCCTGTGTATCGTCGCAGACTTCTGATCCTGCTCATGTTTGGCGCCCTGCATGTGGTGCTGCTCTGGTTTGGCGACATATTGGTATGGTATGCCCTGTTTGGCTTTGTAATGACCTGGTTTAGAAAAAAATCAAACCGTATCTTATTACGTTGGAGCTTGTTCTTCATGTTTATTCCGGTTGTGGCCACAAGCGTGCTTATGTTGCTGATGATGATGGTACAGGGCATTCCCGAAGCCGCTGAAGGCATGACAGAAGGTATGGCTGCACAACAGCAGGCTATGGCAGAACTGACAAGAAGAGGCTATAATGTTTACGCAAACGGAAGCTTCAGTGAGCAGGTTAGCTTCAGACTTACCGAATATTCCAATCTGCTGGGCGGTATCATCTTTTTTTATCCGAATACCCTGGCCATGTTTCTGTTGGGGATGATTTTCATGAGAAAAGGCTTTATTACAGAACCCTTGCAGCATCACGAATTTTTCAAAAAACTGCTTATCTATGCCCTTCCCTTGGGATTGATTTGTGCCTACCTTTTGGCAACATACTCACCTCAAGTGACTCAGAATGACCCAACCTGGCTTAATGTGCTGGTATTGTTTTCGCACACCCAGGGAGGCACTGCTCTTGGCCTGAGCTACCTCGCCCTGATGGTATTATGCAGCAACACAGGCAGGTTCATCTGGTTCAGAGAACGTCTTGCCGCAACCGGCAGGATGGCCCTGACCAATTACCTGATGCAGTCGATCATCGCTACCACTTTGTTTTTCAGCTACGGATTCGGACTCTACGGAAAAACCAGTCCGCTTCAGGGAATATTGATCGCAATTGCAATTTTCACTGTTCAATTAATATACAGCCATCTTTGGCTGAAGCATTTCCGCTACGGGCCAATGGAATGGTTATGGCGTTTACTTACCTACGGTCATAGTATTGGTTTCAGGAACAGTTAGAAAATCTGAATTGTAACATCCCCTTTTTATTTTATTTTCTTATTTCTTTAAGGTTAAAATTATCCTTTGGCACTTTGCCATAATATCCTTAAATTCGCTGCTTCTAAACCAAAACAGAACGAAATTTATGGAACACTCGGGAGTTCAATTCTTTGTTGAAGCAGGTAAACGGGCTCAACAATGGCACAGTAAGTATTTAGCCGGCATGCGTGAATGCCGTTTTGACACCATAGCTGTGCATGGTGTTTATTCGATGCAGGAAGCACTTGATTTTAATCAGGGTTCTCTGATCGAGCCGGTATATATGTCCACCTCACAAGGGTACCGCAACTCGGATGAGATGGAAGCAGCTTTGGGTTATATGATCCCAACCTGGTGTTACTCGCGTATAGCAAACCCAACAATGTATTATTACGAAGGCGTGCTATCCTTGCTCGAAGGTTACGGCACCGGACTTGAAACCTCCTGTCTGGCCACCGCTTCAGGTATGGCTGCCATTCAGTCGGCCGTTGATCCTTTCCTGGTAACTGACCCGAAAAAACCCGGTGCCAAACTTAATTTTGTGGCCACCTGTCAGGTTTACGGAGGCACCTTTCAGCAGTTCGCCATGCGGAAAGAAAAAGAAAGAAATATAGAATGGCGCAGGGTGATCCACTCAAACGATCTGAGCGAATGGGAAAATAAGATTGATGAAAACACCCGCTTTTTGTATGGCGAAATGCCGAGCAATCCTTCTCAGGCATTCTTCGACCTCGAAAAAGTAGCTGCCCTCGCCCACAAATATAACCTCCCGCTTATTATTGACTCTACGGTTGCCACTCCTGCGCTGCTCCGGCCACTGGCTTACGGCGCTGACATTGTAGTTCAAAGTGTTACGAAATCATTAGCCACAAGTGGATTCTCTATTTGCGGTGCGGTGATTTCGCGCAAAAACCTTGTTTCCAACATTGACAACGACGAAATGAAAGCCGACTTCTGCACCTATGCAAAACTGTTGCCCAACCGCGACAACGGCCCAAACATTTCGCCCATGAACGCCATTCTGGCCCTGAATGACATTCGAACGATCCGCACACGTATGGATCTCGTAAGCATGTCGACACAAAAGGTGGCTGAGTTTCTCGAATCACATCCGGCAATCGAAGGAGTTGATTACTTAGGACTCCCTTCACACGACCTCCACAAACTTGCATCTCAATACATGTTTCTGGTGGATTCGGAGTTTGATCCCCGATACAACAAAAAGGTGAACCGCTTCGGACACCTGATGTCGTTCAGGGTTAAAGGTGGCGCAGGGCCAACACGTAAGGTTTTTGATGCCTTTCACAGAATATACAGGGCAACTGACCTGGGAAGGATCAAATCAGTGGCCACCATTCCTGCCATCAGCACCCATTCGCAACAGGGCGAAGAAGGCCGCAAACTTGCCAATATCCCCGACAACCTGATCAGGCTTTGCGTGGGTGGCGAACATCCCGATGATATTATCAACGATCTGAGACAGGCTTTGGACAGTCTTCAAGGTAAGAAAATATATACCGGGTCACCGGAATATTCAGCAGGTGGAGCCTCATCTGCCAAACTTCAATAAAACCTATGTTGTATCATTCCACCAACAGTCAGTCACCGCCCCTGACATTCTCTCAGGCCCTGCTGCAGGGTCAGGCTCCGGACAAAGGGCTTTATATGCCGGAAATCATCCCACGGTTGTCTGAACACGAAATACGTCGGTTTGGAAGGATGGATTACCATAAAATGGCAGCAGTGCTTATGGGAAGATTCATCGGGGACGAAATTCCAAGGGATGTGCTGGACCACCTTACACGCGAAGCCTACGATTTTGACATACCCCTCGAAACTGTTGAGAAAAACCGTTATGTGATGCGTCTTGATCGGGGGCCAACTGCTTCGTTCAAGGATTTCGCAGCACGTATGATGGCCAGGTTGATGAACCACTATCTGAAACGCGAGAAAAAGCGGTTGCTGATTCTTACGGCAACATCCGGCGACACAGGAAGTGCCATCTCCCATGCATTTCTGGGTCTCGACAGAATCAGGGTCGTGGTGCTGTTTCCGGTTTCTGAAGTTACCAAAAGGCAGCGGAAACAAATGACTACGCTGGGACAAAACATAACTGTATTGGGGTTGGACGGAAAATTTGATGATTGCCAGACTCTTGTCAAACAAGCATTTGCTGATCCGGTACTGCGCAACCTGAATCTCTCCTCAGCAAACAGCATCAATATCGGCAGACTCATCCCGCAAATGGTTTACTATTTTTATGCATGGTCACGTCTGGTCAAACCCGGTGAAAAAATCATATTTTCAGTGCCTTCGGGAAATTTCGGCGATATGATGGGAGGTGTATTGGCAATGAAAACTGGACTCCCTGTTGAGAAATTCATCATCGCCGTTAATGGCAACGATGCTTTTCCTGTATACCTCAAAACAGGCAGATACGAAAAAATCGACCCTTCGAGGAATTGCCTTTCCAGCGCCATGAACGTAGGTCATCCGAGCAATCTGGCTCGTTTGGTTGCCCTATACAACGGGGTGATGGATGAAAAAGGCATCGTGCACCGAGAAGCTGATCTCGTACTCATGCAAAAAGATATCTGGTCGGTTTCGGTGGATGACCAAACAACCCGCGAAACGATAAAAAGTTGCTGGGAAAAATACCAAGTGTTGCTCGAACCTCATGGAGCTGTTGGCTGGGCTGGCCTTCAGCAATACCTGTCTGAACATCCCGTATCGGAAGATCAGGTGTGTGTTTCACTTGAAACCGCACATCCGGCAAAATTTCCGGAAGAAATCAGGCAGTTGCTCGGCGTTGACCCCGAATTGCCGCCAGGTCTGGCGGGGATTGAAGAAAAAACCGAGAACTATAATATGTTGCCAACTAATTATGCTGCATTTAAGGATTATTTACTCAGTAATTTTAGCTGATCTCAGCATTATTAAGCCTGATTTATACAATTTTAAATCATTATTAAATTGACATTGTATAGTTTATGAGAATAATTTGTTTTGATATGGAAGGTGTATTCACCCCCGAGATATGGGTGAATGTTGCCCGAAAAACCGGAATCGAAGAACTGAAAATAACTACACGCGACGAACCCGACTACGATAAATTGATGCAATACAGGATTAACATCCTGGAACGACATAACATTACTTTATCCTACATACAAGAAGTGATTGCCTCGCTCGACCTGCTTCCCGGGGCAAAAAGTTTCTTTGACGATATCCGGACTCATACACAGGCAATAGTTGTTACTGATAGTTTCGTTGAATTCGCAATGCCATTTATCGAAAAACTTGGTAAGCCTTTGGTTTTGTGTCATAACCTTATCACCGATGAACGGGGAATGATCACCGGCTATAAGCTTAGACAGCCTGATCCAAAGCGAAAAGTAGTGCAGGCATTTCAAAGCCTTACCTATGAAGTTATTGCCATCGGTGATTCTTACAATGATATGGGAATGATCCAACAAGCTGACCATGGGATTTTATATTGTCCGCCTGAAAATGTTGTTAAAGATTACCCCCGGTACCCAGTTACAGGAAACTATGCTGAACTGACCAGCTTAATCAACAAATACATCCTTAAGCCATAAAGATACTTTGTATTGGTTGTTGATCAACAATCAATAATTGCAATCTTCCGTTTTGTATGCTTTAGGTCTTTCTCTCTCAGAAAATATATTTCGTAATGACTGTGTGCAAACAAGGCCTATTAACCATATATTGCAGCGGCATCAGGCAACATCATTCATTGTGGAATATTTGTATTTTTGCCCTTCGTTTACTTAAAAACGCAAACAGCCAGCATGTACGCTTATATTTCCGGAAACCTTGTCAGCAAAAATCCGGCCTTTGTGGTAGTGGAAGCCAATGGAATCGGCTACCAACTCCATATTTCGCTCAATACTTACGCCGCTATTGGTGACCATAAGGAAGTTAAACTTTATACTTATTTGTCTATCAGAGAAGATGCCCATGTGTTGTTTGGATTTGCTGAAGAACGCGAACGTGCTTTGTTTTTACAACTGATATCGGTTTCGGGTGTTGGTCCGAACACGGCACGCCTGATACTTTCATCGCTCACTGCCGATGAAACTATTGAAGCCATTGCCGTTGGCAATATTAACGTGTTACAGTCGGTAAAAGGCATCGGAGGCAAAACTGCCCAGCGCATTGTTGTCGATCTCAAAGATAAGGTTGCCAAAGCCGCTTCGATGCCCGAAAAAGTCGAAAGTGTGCACAATAGGCTGAAAGAAGAAGCGTTATCAGGACTGTTAATTCTGGGCTTCAACCGGTCACAAGCTGAAAAAGCCCTTGATCGTGTGCTGAAAGCAACGCCCGGCACATCAGTAGAAGTATTGATTAAAGAAGCATTAAAAATATTATAATGGCAGCTGTTACCAGGAACGCTGTTAGAATTAAAAACTGATAAAAAGCCTTGCCCTTGACCCGGTTTGTGAAGTATGCGTTTTTGCTCCTAATCATAGCTGCCCTTGCCGTTGCTGCAATTGGCTCCTCGGTGCCAATAGAGCAACAGCAGCCTCCGGCAGTTGATTTGCTGCCGCAACAGCCTGACACGACCCGTCAGCAATTGGTTTATCCGCTCCCGCAGGATATAGGCGATCCCTACCAGCAGCTTGATGAACAATCACCCTTTCACCTGAAAGACCCCCCAAATATTAAACGCGAAGTTGTTTATGACCCTGTAACAGGTCAATATATTTTTGTTTCGAAAGTTGGTAGTTTTTCCTATCGCGAGCCAGTTTCTATGGATCTCAAAGAATATCGCGACTTTGAAAACAAAAAAGGAATTAGAAATTACTGGCGCGAACGCACCAGATCATCTGATCCGCAAACCGCCTCATCCATCATTCCAGCCATATACATCGGTGGTGAAGCTTTCGACAGGATCTTCGGCGGCAATACCATTGACATCAGACCTCAAGGATCGGCCGAAATAACCTTTGGCGTGCGCAGTGTGAACCGCGAAGACCCACAACTTGATGTGCGTCAGCGTAGAACAACCAATTTCGATTTTCAGCAAAAGATTCAAATGAACGTGATCGCCAAAATAGGCGACAAAATTGAATTTAAAACAAATTACAACACAGAGGCCACCTTTCAGTTCGAGAACAAACTATCACTCAAATACGAAGGCAAAGAAGACGAAATAATTAAGTTAATTGAAGCAGGAAATGTAAGCATGCCTTTAAATACTACCCTTATCAGCGGTAGTCAGTCGCTTTTTGGAATTAAAACCAAACTTCAGTTCGGCCGCACTACAGTAACAACAGTCTTCTCCCAACAGGAAAGCGAAACCAAAAACATTACCGTACAAGGCGGTGCCCAAACCAATCAATTCAGTTTGACATCGCTTGATTATGAAGAGAACCGGCACTTTTTCCTGAGCCAGTATTTCCGCGAGCAATACGAAAAGTCGTTGCAGAGCCTGCCAATTGTCACCTCCGATATCAATATTACTAAAATCGAAGTTTGGGTCACCAATATCGGTGCTCCTCTCACTGAGAACCGCAATATTGTTGCATTTACAGATGCAGGTGAAGGTCGTTTTGAATGGATATACAACAAGGAAATCCAGCCTTTGCCCGGCCCCCCGCTTCCTTCAAACCGTTCGAACAACCTTTTAACACGACTGGACACCGCCGGCATCAGAAACATCAACAATGTTACATCCTATCTGACCGGAGACCCACTGAAAATAGGACGTAACGGTTATCTGGTTCCTGGTCAGGATTTTGAAAAAGTGGAGAACGCCCGAAAGCTAAGTCCAACCGAGTTTTCTTTTAACAGCAAACTAGGATTTATTTCGCTCAATACAACCCTTAATTCAGACCAGGTTCTTGCCGTCGCCTATCAATACACAGTTATTGGCTTTGACAGCATATTTCAGGTCGGAGAGTTTTCCGATCAGGGCATCAACACTCCTAACTGTCTGACAGCTAAACTACTCAAAAGCACATCAATCAACACACGAATGCCTATGTGGGACTTGATGATGAAGAACGTCTATTCACTGAGGGCATTTCAAATCAACAGGGATGATTTCACGTTTAATATTCTGTATAAAGGGAATCAAAACGGTGTACCAACAGGATATTTCACCGAAGGAAACGAAGATATTAAGGGGATCCCGCTTATTCATCTGATGAATCTGGACAATCTGAACCAGCAACAGAATCCTGTCAGGGGAGGTGACGGGGTTTTTGACTTCCTTGATAATGCTGCTACCATTGGCGGAACAATCAATGCACAAAACGGCCGGATTTATTTTACAGTTCTGGAACCTTTCGGAAGTCACCTTCGAAATAAAGTCTTTGCCAATGATCCTGAACTTGCAAACCGTTATGCCTACGATTCACTCTACACCTTAACCAAAGCAGGAGCCGAACAGTTTCCCGACAAGAACAAATTTATACTCGAAGGATTTTACAAGTCCCAGTCAGGCAGTGAAATCAACTTAAATGCGCTTAATGTTCCGCGTGGCTCGGTGAAAGTTACTGCCGGAGGTGTTCCTTTAGTTGAAAACGTTGACTATACTGTTGACTACACCCTTGGAAGGGTCCGAATTATTAACGAAGGTGTGCTTAGTTCTGGAACGCCTATAAATATCTCTCTTGAAAGCAACACCATGTTTGCTATTCAGCAAAAGCGGATGATGGGTTTACGTGTTGATCACGAAATAAACAAAGACTTTAAAATAGGCGGAACCCTGCTCAACCTGCACGAACGACCACTAACACAGAAAGTAAACTATGGGGATGACCCTATATCGAATACTATTTATGGTCTCGATCTGAGTTATCGCACACAGTCGAGGTGGCTCACCCGTATGATCGACAAGCTGCCCGGAATCAGCACAAAGGAAGTTTCGAAAATCAATTTTGATGGTGAATTTGCGCATTTCCTCCCCGGACATTCGAGGGCTGTCGGCAAAACCGGAACCTCTTACATTGACGATTTTGAAGGTGCAAAATCAACCATCGACCTGAGACAGCCAAATACCTGGTTTTTGGCCAGTACACCTCAGGGACAGATGGATATGTTTCCGGAAGCAGGGCCCGGAACAGGGCTCGACTATGGAAAAAACAGGGCAAAATTAGCATGGTATATCATTGACCCCCTGTTTTATGACCGATTTGGCACCTTGAAACCGTCCAATGTTGACAAAGAAGAATTGTCGAAAAATAGTGTGCGACAGGTACTCGAAACCGAAGTGTTTCCGAACAAGCAGCTCCCATCGGGTATACCGACAAATATTGCTGTGCTCAATATGGCCTATTATCCAAATGAGAGAGGCCCATATAACTATGATGTCCTGCCAACCGCCTTCAGCCAGGGTTTAACTGCTGATGGATTGCTACAATTGCCATCAAGTCGTTGGGGTGGTATTATGAGAAGGATTGAATCAACTGATTTTGAGGCTACCAACATCGAGTATATTGAATTCTGGATGATGGATCCCTTTACAGAAGAACCTGAAAATGCAGGAGATCTGTATATTAACCTTGGTGATATTTCCGAAGACATTTTAAGGGACGGAAGAAGATTTTATGAAAATGGTTTGCCAACTACAGAGGTAGCTGAAAACGTTGACACAACAATCTGGGGCAGGGTACCAACAATTCAGGCTCTGGTCGAATCGTTCAGCAGTGTTGCCGGCTCACGTCAGTTTCAGGATGTTGGCTATGACGGATTACGTGATATTGACGAACGTGATTTTCACGCACCGAATTTCCTTGATATCATCCGTGATAAGTTTGGAGCACAATCCGAAGCCTATCAAAAGGCACTCGAAGACCCTTCAGCCGACAATTTCCAGTATTTCAGAGGTGCACGACTCGATAGTGACTCACGTTATTCAAGTATTCTTGAACGCTACAAAAACTTCAACGGACCTGACGGCAACTCCCCTACCGATGATCTGAACCCCGAAAGTTATCCGACCAGCGCAACATCAATGCCCAATGTGGAGGATATCAATCGCGACAACACCCTGAGCGAGGCCGAGCGCTATTTCCAGTACCGTATCCGTCTCGACCCCGATAAGATGGTGATCGGCGAAAATTTCATCAGCGACATTCAGGTAGCTTCGGGTATCCCGCTCGCCAACGGTGAAACGGCCGAAGTTAAATGGTATCAGTTTAAAATACCTGTGAGTCAACCCGAGCGGGTTGTCGGGAACATTCAGGATTTCCGTTCCATCCGTTTTATCAGGATGTTTTTCAAAGATTTTGAAAAACCCGTTGTGGCGCGCTTCGCCACCCTCGAACTGGTGCGTGGCGAATGGAGAAAGTACCGCTACAACCTTGAATCACCAGGCGAATATCTTGTAAATGATGACGCCAATGGAACCCGATTTGACATTTCTGCTGTGAATATTGAAGAAAACGGCAGGCGTGAGCCCATTCCTTATGTGGTTCCTCCGGGTATCGACCGCGAAATCAATTACGGAACAACAAGCCTTGTGCAACTGAACGAACAATCCATGCAGTTTATCGTTGAGAACCTTCAGGATGGAGACGCAAGGGCAGCATTTAAAACCACAGATTTTGATTTCAGGCAGTACAAAAAACTTAAAATGTACGTACATGCCGAAAAACTCTTTGAAGCAGAAGAACTTGCCTACGGTGATCTGACTGTTTTTATCCGCCTGGGAAGCGACTTCACAGAAAACTATTATGAATATGAAATTCCGCTCACCTTTACTCCGTGGGGAACATCTTTTGTTAATTCTGAAGCAATCTGGCCTGAGCAAAACCGCTTCGATATTGATCTCGACCAATTGGTGTCCGTTAAGCAAAACAGAAACATTGCCATGCGCGACCCAAATTCGGATATCAGACTAAATTATCCCTATGTTGAATTTGTTGGTGATCATATCGTTAAAATACTGGGAAGCCCAAGCATAAGTGATGTCAAAGGGATCATGATTGGCATAAGGAATCCCAAACAACTCAGCCTCTCATCAAATGATGATGGTGTACAAAAAAGTGCCATCATCTGGGTCAATGAGCTCAGAGTAACCGACTTCGACAACAAAGGTGGCTGGGCAGCAACGGCAAGGGTTGAGACCATGCTGGCCGATGTGGGGCGGGTGGTGGTTTCTGGAGCACACAGCACACCCGGTTTTGGAAGTCTGGATATGAAAGTGAACGAAACTTCAAGAGAAGCGATAACAAGTTTTGATGTTGCCACCGATATCGATCTCGGGAAATTCCTCCCTGCAAAAACCGGTGTTAAAATTCCTATGCATTTCGACTATGGCGAAACCCACATCACTCCTGAATATAATCCACTTGACCCCGACATTAAACTCAAAGATGACCTCCGCTCCTATGAAAATGAAGCCCAGCAGGACTCGTTGAAGAGAATTGTCAAGGACTACACCCAAAGAAAAAACATCAATTTCATCAATGTCCGTAAAGACCGTGTGGGCAATGTGCGGCCTCCACGCATATATGACGTTGAAAACCTGAGCCTGTCATATGCCTATAGCGAAATTTACCAGCGCAACATAGATCTCGAATACGACCTGAGAAAAACCTACAGAGGAGGTATTGGTTATAATTTCAACAATAATCCAAAAAATATCATGCCTTTTGGCAAGATAAGCTGGCTCAAAAGTCCCGCATTCCAAATTATCAAGGACTTCAATTTCTTCTATCTGCCAAAAAATTTCGCATTCAGGACAGATATGAACAGGACCAACAACACCAAAAAATTCAGAAACAAAAGTGAAGGCGACATAATTACGTACCCAATCTATGCCAAAACATGGACATGGAACAGAAATTATGACTTCAAGTTTGATATCACTAAAGGTCTGACTTTTGACTTCACCGCCGGAGCAAATGCCTTTGTTTATGAACCTTCTGGAAATCCCGAAAGGGGAACTGAAGAATGGCGCATGAACCGCGACACCATTATGGATGAAATATTCAGTCTGGGCTCTATGAGCAACTACAATCAGATGTTCAAACTGAATTACACTATACCTATAAATAAAATTCCTGTTTTCGACTGGATCACAGCGACGGCAGGCTATCAGGGAACCTACACATGGACAGCTTCTCCAATTTCGGTGCAGGAACGGATTGGAAACACCATTGCCAACCAAAATGCCAAGACACTTAATAGCAATGTGGATTTTGTGAAGCTGTACAACAAGGTGACCTATCTTAAAAACCTGAATACACCACCAAGAAGCTCCCGCGGAGGAGGCCCATCACCCCGGACCGCAGATCCTATGGGACGTCCGGACCGGTCGCAGCAGGAAAATCCGGAAGATGTCAAAACCGATACAACTCAGACAGAACCACGCACTGACTACCTGAAAATTGTTCTCGACAACATACTCAAGCTCACCATGAGTGTTAAGAAAGCCTCATTGAACTACACACAAAACAATGGCATTATGCTTCCCGGTTTTATGCCCGAACCGGACCTCCTTGGTTATAACTTTGCCGGAAGTGCACCCGGATGGGGCTTCATTCTTGGCAGTGAAGCTGATATCAGAAATACGGCAGCCAACAATGGATGGATTTCACGCGATTCGGTGCTCAATCAGGCATACTCAAAGCGATTTACAGAAAACTTGGCTTACAAGGTTAATGCTGAGCCTGTTCCGGGACTCAGAATTGATATCAGCGGCGACAAAACCAGTGGATTGAATCTTCAGGAATACTTCCGTGCAGATTCAAGCGGTGCCTTCAGAGGCTTTTCGCCCACCCAAAGTGGAAACTTCAGCATGTCGTTCGGACTTTGGAAAACAGCATTTGTTGCAAGCCGAAAGGATGAAGGATCCCCTCTTTTCGATAATATGCTGGAGTATCGGAAAATTATTGCTGAGAGGCTGGCCAACACGAACCAGCAATGGGTCGATTCTGATTTAGGCTATTATTATGACTCCGTTGGCGGAGGTTCGTTCCCTGTTGGTTATGGTTCAGGTTCCCAGGAGGTGCTGCTTTATTCATTCCTGGCAGCGTATAGGGGAGACGACCCGGGTAATGTCAGGCTAAACCCTTTTCCGCAAATACCCATACCCAACTGGAGCATCAGTTACAACGGTCTTACCAAAATAGAAGCAGTCAAAAGGATTTTCAAGAATGTCAACATTACGCACGCCTATCGCTCGTCATATGCCATAACAGCCTGGCGAACCAATGTTGAATATGACCCGAACAACAGAACGAAGACCTATGCCAATACCAACCTGTTCATCCCGCAATATGATGTTGGTCAATTGTTGCTCACGGAACAGTTTGCTCCGCTATTCGGGATTGATGTTGCATTCCACAACACCCTTACGGCGAGAGCTGAATATAAAAAACAGCGCAACCTGACCATGAGTTTCATCAACAACCAACTCACCGAAATACAGGGTAGTGAAATCGTTATTGGTTCAGGGTACAGAATAAAAAACCTTGCACTGGTGATATCAAGCGTTACGGGAGGCGGACGTATCTCCAGATCAAACAACGATCTTGTGTTGAAACTCGATCTTGGTTTCAGAACGGACAAAACTACTCTCAGACGCGTGGATGAAAGAAACAGCCAGGTTTCTGCCGGACAGAACAGGATCAATATTTATGTAACTGCCGATTACACCATCAATGAAAGGTTTAATTTTCAGGCATTTTTCAAACGCGACATGAGCGATCCATTTGTTTCGTCACAATTCAAGAACTCAAACACCTTTGCCGGTATTACCATGAGGTTCAATCTGGCACAGTAAGAAGCCATAATTATTAGCTATCTGGAAGCATTAAAAATTGCACAGTCAGAACAATTTATTTATGCAGAATTAATCCTTGAAAGTGGTAATTGATGTATATTTGACCCATATTACTTTAAAACAAAACTTATGAATATCCCGACAAACCTCAGGTATACCGAAGACCACGAATGGATCAGCCTGAACGGTGAGATTGCCACAGTTGGCATTACAGATTTTGCACAGAAAGAACTTGGAGACATCGTTTTTATTGAAGTTGAAACTCTTGACGAGTCCCTTGATGCCGAAGAAACGTTTGGAACCATCGAAGCCGTAAAAACTGTTTCCGACATGTTCATGCCCATTGCCGGCACCGTAACCGAGTTTAATGAAGTACTTTCCGACAACCCGGAAACAGTTAACAAAGACCCGTACGGCGAAGGCTGGATCATTAAAATCAAGGTGAACAATCCGGCTGACATTGATCATTTGCTTGATGCCGAAGCATATAAAGCCCTTATAGAAGGCTAATTCCGGTTGATGTACCTGAAGAATCTCATCCGATTCCAATGGCCGGGAATACTGTGGGCAATCATCATTCTAATTCTCACTGGTGTTCCCGGTAATTTTTTTGGCGGTATCAATACAAGCTGGAAATGGCAGCACACTGACAAATTGATTCATCTGTTCATCTTCGCGGTTTTCAGCTATTTGCTCCTGTTCGGACACAAACAACAATATCCGGGGACGAAACTGCGTTATAAGCCGTTGCTGTTTGCATTATTGCCTGGCGCATTTTTTGGCGCATTCACAGAAATGTTGCAGCAGCTTGTTTACAGGGACAGAGAGGGTGATTTTGTTGATTTCTTCGCAAATATTCTCGGAACCCTTTCGGGCGCCTTGATTTTTTACCTTTGGAACACAAAAAAACATGGTTGAAAACGATCATTTATTGAATAATTAGTAATTTAGCCCCGCCATCAGAAAATGGTGTTGGTCAACACAAAAACATTGTTTTATGGAAGTTAAGAAATCACCAAATGCCGACCTTGAAGACAAAAGGATTCTGTTTACACAGATTGGCTTAGTCATTGCACTTGCACTCGTGTTTCTGGCGTTTGAATACAGAAGCTACGACAGACGCGTCAGCGATATGATTCAGCGTGTTGCAGAAGATGTGCCGGAAGAGATCATTCCGATCACCGAGCAAAAATTCACCCCGCCTCCTCCACCTCCTCCTCAACAGGTAACTGTGCTCGAAATTGTTGAGGATGACGTTGAAGTTGAAGACATTGACATTAATGTAGACGTGGATCAGAAAACCGTAATTGAAGTTTACGTTCCGCCGGCACGCGAAGAAGAAGAGATTTCGGAGCAGGAGATTTTTACTGTGGTGGAATCAATGCCTGAATTCCCCGGGGGCGCAGCTAAAATGATGGAGTTCATTGCCAAGAATATCAAATACCCGCCAATGGCGCGCGAAAGCGGAATACAGGGACGTGTGTTTGTTAATTTTGTTGTTGAACCCGATGGAAGAGTCAGCAACGTTAAAGTATTGCGCGGAATTGGCGGGGGCTGCGATGAAGAAGCCATAAGGGTGGTTGAATCAATGCCCAAATGGACGCCAGGCCGCCAGCGTGGCAAAGCTGTGAGGGTATCTTTTAACCTGCCAGTAAGGTTTACTCTTCAATAAAAAATTAAGCGAATAAAAAAACCTGCTCTCACCAGCAGGTTTTTTTTTTCGACCTGATCCAAAATTAATCAAGTGGATTGTTGATGAAATATCCTGCGACAATCTCAGCCTTCGCTTTGCCAATTACTTCAGAAAGACTTTCAACACTTTGTTTACTGATATTCTTCACCGATTTAAACTTCCACAAAAGTTTCTGAGCCGTTTGAAATCCTATTCCATCTATCTCGGTTAGTACGGTCTTTATCAATCCCTTCTCAAATCTCTTCCGGTGGTGTGTAATACCAAAGCGGTGAGCCTCGTCGCGCATCTGTTGGATAAGTCTCAGCGATTCGGATCTTTTGTCAATGTAAACCGGCAAAGGATCATCGGGAAAATAGATCTCTTCCAATCTTTTGGCAATACCGATTATTGATATTTTCCCGCGCAGTCGCAATTGGTCAAGAGCAGTCACCGCTGCACTCAGCTGACCTTTACCGCCATCAACAACAATCAATTGCGGCAAGGTTTTGTTCTCCAAAATTAGTCTTGAATACCTCCGGAATACTATCTCCTGCATGGATGCGAAGTCATCAGGCCCTTCAACGGTTTTAATATTGAAGTGTCTGTACTCCTGCTTGTTTGGCTTCGCTTTAACAAACTGAACCATAGCCGCAACGGGATAGTCACCTTGAAAATTTGAATTGTCAAAGCACTCAATCACTTCAGGGATTTGCGGTAGCCTGAGGTCGTCCTTTAACTGCTGTAATACCCGGCGCTGGTGCCTTTCGGGGTCGGCAAGCATCCTCTGTTTTTCCATCTCGAGTCTGAAGTGGCGGGCATTTCGTTCAGACAACTCAAGTAATTGCTTCTTATCACCGCGTTTTGGAATGAGATACGACACTCCTTCCAGAGCAAAGCCCGGATCAAAAGGAAGCACTACTTCGGGACTTTCACTTCCAAACCGCTGTCGGATATCGAGCAATGCAAGCATCAGCAGGTCTTGAGGAGTTTCTTCCAGTTTCTTCTTAATCTCAACGGAATGCGATTGAATAACTGCACCCTGAACAACCCGTAAATAATTTATCCAGGCCATTTCTTCTTCGTCAATAATCGAGCAGACATCCACATTGCTGATCCGCGGGTTGACAATGGTTGATTTGCTTCTGTATTTTTCGAGCAGTTCAATTTTTTCTTTTACCCGTTGCGCTTTTTCAAACTCCATTTCAGAAGCAAATTTCATCATGGAATCCCTGAGTTGTTTAACAACCATTACCATGTTTCCCTTGATGATTTCCCTGATGGCTTCAATCATCTCAAGATAATCCTCTTGTTTCTGAAGTCCGACACATGGCCCCTTACAGTTTCCTAAGTGATACTCCAAACATGTTTTAAATTTTTCTTCAGCTATACTTCGGATAGTCAGTGGCAAACGGCATGATCGCACAGGGTATAATTGCCTGATCAGTTCAAGTAAAGTGTTCATCATCCGCACTGATGCATAAGGGCCGAAATACTCAGATCCGTTGCGGATGAGATTTCGTGTGGGAAATATTCTGGGGAAAGCTTCATTGGTTATACAAATCCAGGGAAAGGATTTGTCATCCTTCAGCATCACGTTATACCTCGGCTGATGTTGTTTGATCAAATTGTTTTCGAGCAGCAAAGCATCGGTTTCGGAACCAGTGACTACAAATCGTATGTCGGCAATACGCCTGACAAGAACTCTTAGTTTGCCAGAGTGTACCTTACCAAAATAACTGCTCACTCTCTTTTGCAGATCTTTGGCTTTACCAACATAAATGATCTTTCCGGTATTATCCAGATATAGATACACCCCGGGATTGTGCGGAATCGACTTCAGAACAGGAAGCAAGTTATGGCCCGGATCGTTATCCTCCTGTCGCTCAAGCGTATCCATTTTTGCTTAGTCTTGTTTATTGTTGTTTCTTAAGCCGTCCCAGCCTTGTGCCTTAAGTGGGATAAGCCTGTCGTCGATGGTGATCATGACGGTTTCACCACGATTAGTGGTCATGTGCCCAATGACTGATACACTTTCAATGTTTCTGATTTTCTCAAAATCAGAAGGACTGATGGTAAATAACAACTCATAGTCCTCACCTCCGTTTAATGCCGGGATGGATGGAACGAGTCTGAATTCTTCAGCAAGTCTGATGGTGGCCGGGTCAATGGGGATTTTTGTTTCATAAATCTTGCATCCCAGATTTGAAGCTTTACAGAGGTGTATAATCTCGGAAGCAAGACCATCCGAAATATCGATCATCGAACTGGGTTTTACACCTGCTTTCTTAAGTTCTTCAAGCACATCAAACCTGGCTTCAGGTTTGAGCTGACGCGATAAAACATAATCATTTCCATCCAGATCAGGTTGCATTGATGGATCGGCTTTGTACACTGCCTTTTCTCTTTCGAGGAGCATCAGCCCCATGTAGGCAGCACCCAGATCGCCACTCACACACAAAAGGTCATTCTCGGCTGCTCCATGTCTGTAGCAGATATCCTGAGGCAATGCCTGTCCGATCACCGTAACTGAAATAAACAGACCCGACATACTGGATGTAGTATCACCGCCAACCAGATCAACGCCATACTGCTCACACGCCAGCCTGATACCGCTGTAAAGTTCTTCAAGGGCTTCGAGCGAAAAACGGTTCGAAACAGCAAGCCCGATAACAATTTGCATAGGTTTACCGTTCATGGCAGCGATATCCGAAAAATTCACCACTGCAGCTTTGTAGCCCAGATGTTTGAGCGGGGTATACATCAAATCAAAATGAACACCCTCAACCAGCAAATCAACTGAAACAAGTGTCTGCATGTCTCCATTCTGAATAACGGCAGCATCATCGCCAACCGCCTTTATGGTAGACTTGTTAATGACCTGCAGTTCAGCAGTGAGCTTTTCAATGAGAGCAAATTCTCCTACGTCAGAAAGTTCGGTTCTGTTGTCGTTTTGTTGAAATACTGATTCCATATATTGATTGTTATTTCATTCTCTTTCTATAGAAGGCTGCCATTTTCTCATCACCAAAACGTGCATAAATATTATGCAGGTAAGTAGCATAAACAGGATCAGGATTTAGCTTCCATAATTTGCTGAAGTAATGCAATGATTGCTTCATGTCTTCGGTTGAGAGTTCCAGTTCGCCCAATAGTTTCTTATAATGTCGATGGGTTTTATTTGCTTCATAAATCTTCATTTCACGCTGATAGCGGTCTTCGGCAAGATTATAATATCTTTTGGCCTGCCATTCCAGAGCAACTGTGTTGTCAGGATAAAGCCTTAATATCCTTGAAGATATTTTATTACAGCTATCCTCCAATCCCACTTTCTGATTTGCGCGCAGATAATCTGTCAGTATAAGCTCATTGTTGTGCATTTCGGGCATTGAAGGCCACAACTTCAATGATATTTCAGGTTGGTCGCTGATGAGTCCCAGTTGAAATAGTCGGGGGCGCATCACAATTGCTTCCTCACTCTCCGGAAATTTCAACTCCAAAGGCTCAAGCGCCATCATTTCTTTAGAGATGTTTCCGGAAGTCTGGTAAAAGACGGCCAACTGATAATAAATAAACGGACTGGCCTGTTCATGATAAACAGCTAATTTAAAATGCTGCTCACATTTAACGGTGTCACCGGCATTCAGTGCTGCTTTTCCGGCCTTCTCATACAAATATCCACTAACTGTCTGTCCAGATTGTTCTAATTCTGCAATTCTCTGTTCATACAGACTCAATGCCTTTTGATACTGAGATGCAGCCATTTGCTCATCGGCACTGCTCTCAAGGCTGATTTTTGAAGTTGAACCACATGCACTGAACAGAAACAGAACAACCAAAGAATACCACTTAAACCTGATTTCATTTTTCATGCAGCAAAGTTAGCTCAAATTTATTGATAAGCAGATGGCTGTATATCAGTCAACTACAATTGTTTGTTGCAACAAGGATGGGCATTATCGCTGAGGCACTATTTCAATCCTGCTGAGATCATAGCCTCTTTCTTTAGCCTTATTAAGCATCATCTGTAAGGTATCCGGTTGCATAAATGGTTCGCGTCCCAAAACCCAGAGGTAGTCTTTGGAGCTGCTCCCGACAAGGGCGTACTGGTAATGAATGGTATCCAGTTCAAGTATCAGATAATCGGCATAAAAAAACCAGAAAAAGGAGACTTTAAGCCATCCCGATCCTGAATCATCAGCTGGTTTTGCCTTTCCTTTCGCCGATTTAAAATCTCCGTCAAAGCTGTTCTTATAACCACTGTTAATGACTTCTATCCAATTGTTTTCCTTTAGAGTGTATTGCGCAGTAACACCAACCAGATCATGCTCAAACCGATGCGGGTAGCGGGCAATCTCATACCATTTTCCCATATATTTCTCAAGGTCGACTGATGAAACTATATCCATTTTCGAAACTTCTTTCGTAGATATACAGGATGAAAACACCATTACCAGAAAAATTACAATTAAGCTTTTATCTATCCATCGCATAATTTTAGTGTCAGGTAAATATTCCGATGAGGCCTTTCAATACCCACCAAATAGCTTTGGCAATCCAAATGACCAGTTGAATGAACAAAACTACCAGAAAAACAATTATCTTGATAACCCACATGGCAATCCAAAGGGCAAGACTCAGCAATACCGTTATACCGGTAATATTCACTGCAACAAGGAGTGTAAGAAACAGTGCAGATAACACAATAACGGATAATGCCGACAACAATAACCGTATGGTAGCTCCTGGAACAGCACTACCATAATACCTCCAGAGTTTGAACAATTTCCGGCTTCCAAGATAAACGATCACCACAAATGCAATGGTTAAGGCTTGCGGATGATAATCATAAAGCCAGCCCCCTTCTTTATTGATAAAGGTGGCATAATCAAGAACATAGTTAACGTTTTGAAAATAGGTGAATGAAAGAAAACCACCCAGAAAAGCCGACAACAAAGCTCCGATCAATGTACCAAAACGATAAGAGGCGCTGATCTTACCTTCTACAACATCAAGAGCATCTTCCAAATCATCCTGTATCTCAAAAGTGCCAATACTTTCAGCTTTTTTGAGCAACCTTCTCGACCTGCTGTATAGTCTTGCTTTCGCTGCACCAACAGCCCTTGACCAAAATTCAAATGAGACTTCATAAACCGGACTTAAACCGGGAATGACTGTATAATCACTGCCAACGAACAGCATGATATATTTTTTTCCTCTGAACACATAATGCATCTCCCAGGCATCAATACATTCAACATCCAGTTGCTGAAATTTCAGGCTGTGAATATCTGTGGTTTCCTGATGGGCAGTAGTGATAAATTTATCAATAAACTTGTTGAGATGATTATCCTCAGGAAGTTGTCCCGTTTCTATCCGCTTCTGAAGCTTACTGAATTGATTGTTTGATTCATATTGCTCATATTCATCCAAAAACTGAGGAAACCCATCAAATACTTCGCTATGTATAACGCATGTTTTCTGATCAGTACATTCCAGATCACGTTTCACATAGAAATAGTGGAGAAGTTTCTGATGCCCGTTACAGGCAGGACAAGTATTACGCCCCGAACCTGAACATGTTCCGCATGTTATTTTTCCGCTTGCCCCACATCGCTGACAGCTGATCTTTCCATCCCCTCCGCAAGAAGAGCAACGAACCTTTCCCCTGCCGCTGCATGAAGAACAGGTTTCATTTACAGTTTCGTAACTCGTTTGGGTTGTGTAAGTTCCTGTATTGCCAATTTTGTATCCATTAGAGTCATATCGTTCAGGTATCCACACTTGAGTTGATCGGGTAACCTGCCTTCGGATGGTTCCCGAACCACTACAGCTGTTGCATCTCACTGTTCCGCCTCCGCTGCAATTGCTGCATTTGGTTTCTCCTGCACCACGACAACTGGGGCAAGTCAATTTTTTGGCACCATGACAAGTAACGCATGTTATCCATCCTTTAGCATCACACTTGAAACAGTTTTCAACATGCTGTGAGCCATCTACTACGTAGTTTACCGAACTGTCAGTGAATTCAGTAACTACAGGCAACTCAATATCCCAAGCCCGAAAATCGCTCAGTTTATACAAGTTTCGCTCAGGAACTTTCTGCTTGATAAAAGGCTCATGGCCTTCGTGCCTTCCACGTTCTTCAAACTGGCTTTGCAATCTTATTGGATAAGCAGGCTTATAATAGATTTTTTCAACCTGTATATTGTCGCCCAGCTTCTTATGGGGATGGTTGGGGACTGAAGCAGCCCATTGGTTCATGCTTTTCCTCAAAGAAGATTCCAGTTTCCTATCCCCAGTCTGATCAACTTCATAAACGAACTTGTCCATCATCTTTTTCGTTTTTATTGGTTAGAAAGGCAATCATTCTTCTTCATGCATTGATTCATCAACCGAATCATCCTCAACTGCTGCGATCTGGTCAGTTTCCGGTCTTTCAGCCGGGCTGATACCTGATGGAAGAATCAAAATTGTAATCATCCATGCAATCGTGATTCCTGCAAGAGCCATTAACAAAACCGGTGTGAGCATGGAAAGGATTTGTTTCGGGGTCAAATTCTTTTGTCGAAAAAAATTACCCGCCTGATATAATGCAGATCTCCACCATACCGGATTCAATTGTTTGGCAACCAATAAACTATCTGACTCAGACTTGTTCGTCGAATATACCTCCCGGATCTGATCAGGTTTCATTCCCTGAAAAACTTCAATCAAAGGTGAAGCCTTTAAACCCTCCTCGGGAACTATCTCATGCAATTGATACTTACGAGTACTATGGGAACCATCTGATAAGGAATCTGTTTCGGCATTTGAAACAAAAGCAGAAAACAGAACAAGAATAAGCAAACTGATTCTGTTCATGTTACGTGTAATTTGGTTTTTCTTGTGCTACATTTCTGTAAAAGCAGAAATATTTAAAAGCACCATAAAGATACGAAAAACTTCAAATATTTGTTTTTCTGTTATTTAGAAAAATTCTTAATAAAGAATCGCTTATTTACGAGATTACTGCTGATATAGAAGATCAGGAGCAGGAGCAAACTAAAAAATGAGATAATGCCTGTTATGTCACCATATTGATTATAAAACGTTTGCTGTTTTACCACCGGCACCTCAGCAACGAGTGTTTCAGGTACTCCGTATTCAGTCTGGTTAATAATATTTCCTTTTGCATCAATAATTGCCGACACACCTGTGTTTGCAGCCCTGATTGTCCACAGCCGGTTTTCGATGCTGCGCAGACGCGCATAATGCAAATGCTGCAGATAACCTCCACTGCTGCTCCACCAACCATCGTTGGTGAGGGTTACAAGAATTGACGGGAATTGATCATTACGGTTTCTGGTAAGATGACCAAAAACCGACTCAAAACATATAACAGGAATTAACTTGGTGCTGTCCGTCAATGGAAAAGTCAATGCTGCCTGGCTGGTTCCATAACTTCCAAAAAATCCACCTGACCGCTCAATGAGATCCTGAAACGGCCTCATAATCTGTCTGAATGGCTGCTTTTCAACCAGAGGCAATAGTTTTGACTTGTGATATACCAAAATAGTGTCCTTGTTGATATACAACGCCGAATTAAAAAGCACCACAGCATTTCCGCTTTCTTCAAACACCGAAGCTTTTTCAGATACTGCTGGTTTCTGTGTATATGAACCCACAACCAAAGCAGCATCGGACCGATTCAATATGGTTTCCCTCAGCCGTCGTATCGAAACCGATTGGTTCAGACTATCCTCGTCAATAGCTTTCGTTATAAGGGTCTCAGGCAGAACAACAAGATGAATGTACTGTAAATCTGTTTTTTCAATTAAGCCAATTGCTTTTTCGATTTGTTGTTCTTCCGTCATCAGGTCAAATTTTTCTGCAACAGGATCTATATCAGGTTGAACAATCAGAATTTTAAACGATTGCTTTACCTTCGGCAGCTCGGGCATTAAACCAGAAATCAACAAGGGAACCACAGCGAATAAAACCGCGACCACTCCCCACTGTGAACCAATTACAAACTTTTTGCGAGTGAACTTTACGACGAGTTCAGTAATCATGAAATTTACACTAAGTATCCATAGGCTGCCTCCCAATACCCCTGTATAACTGTACCATTGAATCCATGAAGTACGGTCTGAAAATACATTTCCCAATGTAAACCAGGGCCATGCTATGTCCCAATGATGGTGCAACCATTCAAAACTGATCCAGAAAGAAAAAAGTATAAAGAAACTAAGAGCCGGTTTTGCCTTCAAAGAGCGATCCATAACTGACCATAAAAATAGTACTCCGGCCATACAAAACGAATTGATCAGATGAGCCATAAGGCTTCCTGCCACTGTTGAACTATACATCCACCATGATGCCTGTATGTGAAAGAGAAAGAACGACAGCCACGCAAGGAAAAAATATTCGGACGGGTTCAATTGTTGTGCCCGATGCAGGTAAAACACAGGCACCAAACCGATAAAAACCAAAAACGTAGATTGATGTGGAGGCCATGAAAGATTGAGCAGGATTGCAGACATGATCGGTAAAACCGTCAATAAAACCGATCGGACGTAAAACTGTTTTGTTGAAAACATCTTGCACAAAGGTACGGCCTCACTGTCGATCACGAGCTTTAATAATAGCTCTTGCTCCGGTGAAATACCTGGAAGTAATACAACGGCCTCATTTACAGGTCAGCTACCAGCGAAGAATGAGATGGGTATTCATTGGGACAGCCCTGTAAATCGATCTGGCGTCATCTTCAGATACTACAAGTCTGATCTTCATCTTTTGATCTGCATGACGCACCAGATTGATTTTTTGCCAGAAAGTCAGGTGATTTTCAAGTTTTCGCTGCCTTCTGTAGTCTTTAATCTGTTCATAATCTTCCTCGTCAGGCGGGTCAATCTGATCGATCTCCAAGACCAGGTTCCGGTCAAAATAAAAAGTAAAAAATACGGCAGTAGTCTGAGGTGGTTCGGGCTTTTTAGCCTGCAAGGCTGCCTCAATTGTATCTTTAGGTGCCTGTACCACAACAATTGGGGCTTTCGGTATGGTGGCCAGGGCCTTTTCAAGTGTGAATGGCTTTTTTAGCCAGGGAATAAGGTTTTCATGATCTATCAGATCAAAACGATTACTCATCCGCGACTCGATAATTCTGTTTTTGCGAACAACAACTCCTTTGATCTCGAGATTTATAGTACTGTCTTTCATGTCAAGCACAAGATAAATCGAATCCTGCTTAGCTAGTTGAAGCCTGTTGTTCAGAAATATTTTTTCTTTTTCAAGTTCTATGAATGAAGCAACCAGTTGTTTTTCTTCACGGCTCAGTTTTACCTCAGCCTGCAGGCTGTCTGTCTGCAGGCCACTCCACGGAACAGCCTGATAACGTCCAACAGGTATAATAATGCTGTAAACTATCAGTAATATTGGTAGTAAGAGGGCGACCACCATAAATAAAACAAAAGTTTTCGGCCTGAGAAAATACTGCAGAAATATTTTTAGGCCGGTCAAACTACCTGAGGTGGCTGGTGAAATTTCCTCACCTGAGTCATCTGATCTAAACTGATTATTTTTATTCATAAAGATGTGGTTAATAAATATAAACCTTCGAACCGATCTTCATTGCTTTAAACACTGCTTCCAGATCTTCGTCACCCATACGCACACAGCCATGTGTGACAGGCATACCTAAATACCTTTTGTAAAGTGTGCCGTGGATCAGATAGCCCTGACCCAGATAAAGGGCATAATCTCCTAATGAACCATATTCGAAACGTGAGGGGTGGTTGGCTGATGGCACTTTCAATCCTTCTTCAATGAAAGCCCAGTCAGGCTTCTTCCATACCGGATCCTTTACTTTATTCAACACCTTGAACATACCTCTGGGTGTTTTGAACGTCCATTGCTTTTTATCATCCACTTTAAGCACTGTATAACTTCCGGTAGAACAGATGCCTTCGCGAACCATCTGATTCTTATTCATAAGTCTGAAATTATTACCAACCGTGTTCACAATCAAATAGTTTTGATCAGGAACATAGGCTAATAACTTCTTTTGAGCTTCTTCGTTTTGCTTTTGTGTGTTCACGAAAGTTTCGTCAAGCTTATCAAGACCGATGCGGGCAGCTGTTGCATTCAGATGGGCTTTCGGACGAAGGCTCAAAGCTGCCTCAACGAGATTCTCCATTTTAAGCACAACCATCCACGTAATCAACAGCGACAAAACCATAGATGAGAATAATAGCCATCTTAAGGCGTGGTGTGGCTTTTGGTCTGACCGGCTTTCTGCATATTCATTTACTTGCTTTTTCATCGGATTGCGGATTACATTCCATTTATTTCCTTAAGACTGCGCAATGAGCCAACAATGGTCACGGGAGTTCCAACCCTGACCAGATCATAAAGTTCATCCATTTCTTTGTTAGTTAAGGCCACACAGCCATCAGTCCAGTTGATCCCTTTGCCTCCATCGCCATGTATCTCAATGAGATTTCCAATCCCGACTTTGGGAATATTTCCATTGCGCACATTCTTTTGATATCGGGCTTTATCCTCATCATTGGGATAGTTGATAAGCAGTGCCTTGTAATACTTTGTCTGCCTTCCCGCTTTCTTTACAGTAACGTGGTATTTCCCTTCGGGCGTAGCTTTGTCCCCCCGGTGGTTCTTCGTACCAATCCAGTTTGGGCCCATTTCTGAATCATACTCTTTCAGAAGTTTGCCGCTTCGGTACACATAGGTTTTATGGGCAAATTTATCGACAATTATGGCAGTTGAGCGGTTTTTCTGAGACCATTTTATTGTTTCGTCTGACCAACGTTTCCATTTAGGAAGATCTTCGAAATAATCTGACAGATAGTTGTGTGCCTCCTGTACTGATTTGGATATCAGTTTACTTGCTACATCGAGATTTATTCCAACATCGTGATAAGCAGTGCGTGCGAAAGCCTCTCCCGACTCTGTATAACGCATTTTTGCAGTTGTGAAATTTCGTCTTGTTGTGTTCTTCAATGGCAAATGTGCATAATAGGATTCAAAATGATCGATCTTATGCTTTACATTTTCAAGTTTGTTTTTCAGACTTGTGTGCAAAGAATCCTTAACATAAACTGCACGTTCAGCAGCCATATCAGCCGTTTCAGCAGCCTCACCGGCCAATTTTCGCATATACCCGAAATTACGGTTGAAGGATACCAGTTCATTCTGTTTCTGCCATTCATCCAACGCCTGCTGATGCATCGTTTCTGCCTTTTCGAGCAAGGCAGGAGCATAGGTTCCGGCTTCGGCTTCCTTTGCTTTGCTGATCGCTGTCTGACTTGTATTGACACTTTCTACAGGAGGTTCCTCCGCACTTAGAAACAAATACGTGAATACCAGCAAGGTAATCAAAGGAATCACTACAATTACTAGGATCAGGCGGCGGCGGTTTCTCTTCTTTGGCATGATTGGCAAGGGGTTTCTGACATAATCAAAGACCCCGGGGATGACATGCATGACCGGGGCCTTTGAATGTATATCGGTGTCACAAGTTGGTTTCCGTTTAATTCAAATTGGTGACAAAAATATTTATTTATTGATTGCGGAAACTAACTATTGATTAACGCCTGGTTTTTTTTGCAATAGCTTCTTCAAGTTCGGCTTTAAGCGAAGCAGCTTTTTCACCGGCAGCTTTAACTTTATCAACTGCTGTGAGGTAATCACCATTGTTGATCAGGGTTGAAACTTCAGCTAATGAGGCTTCTACGAGTGCCAGGTCATTTTGAATGGCTTCAAGAGCTTCTTTACCTTCTTTTCCTTTAGGAGCTTTGGTAATGAGTTCTTTTACTTCAGCAACCAAGGTGGTAGCTTCAGCAAGACTCTGCTGGGCTTGGTTCTTAACTTCTTCCTTGCGAACTGCTGCGTTTTCTTTAACAGTATTGGAGAGAGTTACGACATTGGTAAGCATAACGTTTGCTTTTTTGTAGCTTCTGAGCAAGGCAAACTTTGAATTCTGTGTTTCGATTTCGGTCATGGCAACATTCAGTGAATCCTGAAGAGCTCTGTATTCAGCGGGCACATAACGATCGGCTTCAGTGGCCTTTGTTGCTTCAACGGCTGCTTTTGCATTTGCGATTTCGGCTTCAGGAAGTTTGGCACAGCTGCTGAACATAACTACCATGGCAAACATGGCTGCGAGGGACATGAACAGATTTTTTTTCATTTTCTTAATGGATTTAGTTTACGTTAAATTTAATTGCAATTTTTTTGCTACGCGCCATATATCAATTGTTGTGCCAAACTTTTAGATGATTTATACATATTTGATATTGAATGTTTTGCAAAAAGAAAATCTGTGTTTCATTACTGCAAAACAATCAATGATGTATGATTTTCATACACCCATGCTCATTTTTCAGTCATTGGTAATAACCAACAGGCAACATTATCAAATTCTTAAAGTAGGGTTCTCCGGTTGGATTTTGTATTTTTCGATCCGTTCATGAAGCATAGCTCTTGATATTCCAAGCATTCTGGCTGCTTTGACCTGATTGCCCTGAGTAAATCTGAGGCAGGCAGTGATTAGTTCATATTCAGCCTGACTGACTACATGATCATAAAGCTTTCCTTCCATCTTGCCAAAATCATAGGGAATGCTTCTGATGTATGTGCCAGACTGAATACCTGTTTGTGGCGGGAGTGACTGAACCATCTCTGAAGTCACGGCAGATGGCAAAATAACTGAACCTTTGCTGAGCAGGAGCGCACGCTTCAGCAGGTTTTCCAACTCTCTTACATTGCCGGGCCAATCGTATCCGGTTAAGGCATCCATGGTCTCTCTGGGAACACTCACAAAGGGTTTGTTCAAATGACGGCACTGGCGCGCCAGAAAATATTCAGTAAGTAAGGGGATGTCTTCACGTCTGATGCGTAAGGGAGGAAGACTCATGCTGATCACTTTGAGCCTGTAATAAAGATCTTCTCTGAAAGCTCCTGATTGAATTGCGTTCTCCAGGTTTTTGTTGGTTGCGGATATCAGTCGCACATCAACTTTGATTGTCTTATTGCTTCCAATTCGCTCAAAAGTACCTTCCTGTATCACGCGCAATAATTTTGCCTGAAGGGGAAGGCTCATGTCGGCTACTTCATCCAAAAACATTGTGCCTTGATTTGCTGCTTCAAACTTGCCTTGTCTGGACTGGACTGCATTGGTAAACGACCCTTTTTCGTAACCAAAAAGTTCGCTCTCGAGCAAAGTATCGGGCAATGCGGCACAATTAACAGCAATAAATGGCTTGTCGGATCTGTCACTGTAACGATATATGGCTCTGGCTATCAGCTCTTTTCCTGTTCCACTTTCGCCGTTTATTAACACACTTACATCACTGGCAGCTACTCTGCCAATCATTTTAAACACTTCTTTTATTGCAGGACTTTTACCAATAATTTGAACGTGGCTAGTTTCCTCAGAGGGTTTGATGTCAACAAAATCATGATCGTCCTTGAGTTTCTTTACCGCAAGCGCCTCATTTACTACATTTTTAAGTCGCTCAACATCAAATGGTTTTTCAAGATACTCGAAAGCACCATGTTTCATGGCGGAGATAACCCTTTCGGATGTTCCGAAAGCAGTGATGATCACAACAGGAATATCAGGCTGAAGTTGCCTTATACGTTGAATGGCTTCAAGACCGCTCATCCCGGGCATTTCAATATCCATAAGCACCAGATCGGGCCTTTGACGGTCAACAACCGAAATTGCATCTAACCCATTGACTGCTTCAATGATTTCATATCCTGCGGATTGATAAAACTTACGAAAAGAATATCTTACGTTTTCTTCATCATCAACAATAAGGATTTTCTTCGTCATAATGGATTTTTTAGCGGCAAATGAATGATAAAAGTAGATCCTCCTTCCGGGTTGTTTCGTGCACTTATCCAACCGAAATGCAATTCGGCGATTCTTTGCGATATCGACAGGCCAAGCCCCAGACCCTGTTCCTTACCTTTCACAAAAGGATCAAAAAGTGATTCAAGAATTTCAGGTGGTATTCCACTACCTGTATCACTAACAGTTATCTCAAGTATATCGCCTTTCTTTTTGTCTTGAGCCAAGATGCTGTTAATGGTCAGATTTCCTTCGTTGGGCATGGCATCCAGTGCATTCAGAACCAGATTCATAATGATCTGTCGTATCATGTCGGGGTCGATCTCCAGATAAAACTCGCCGGCATGATACTGTTCTGTAAGCCGGATATTGTTCTGCCGGATACGCGGCATCATCAGCTGGAGTGTTTCACTGATAATTTCAATGATATTGGTTATGCGTCGGTTGGGTTTAGCCGGACGGGCGTATTTCAGAAAATTCTGCAGGAAGCCTTCAACCCTGCTAATCTCGTTTATGATAATCTTTAAATCAGATTGCGTTTCCTTACTGATTGTTGAATCTTCCTTCATGGAATAGATCAGCATCTTAATGGCTGTAAGCGGATTTCTTATCTCATGGGCAATGGCCGGGGCAATTTTACCCACCGATGCCAGTTTACTGGCGTGTTCGAGCAGCGTTCTGTTTTTGCGGAGGTCTTCGTTCGCCTTATTGATTCTAGTTATTAGTCTGTTGATGTGAAAATCAAGCTCTTCCAACTCCTTGCCTGAATTCATGCGGATGTGCTCAACTACTTCTCCACCTGCGGCATCTCTAACTTTAAGCACCAATTTGTAGATCGGTTTTAATATGAGTCTTGCAATCATCCAACCCAGCATCAGTCCCATCAAAATCCCTCCTGTTCCCATAACAAACAGGGCTTTGCGTATTATAACATCGTTTTGCTGAATGGTTTTCTCGTAGTTGGACTGAGCCAATTCGTTTGAGATGATAAACAAATCGGTTTTCTCTTCAATAGTATTGATCAGGTCCTGACTGGCATGAACAATCAGTTTGTTGGGCTGAGAAATACGTCCCTGACGGTGCAGTTCGAGCGCATTGGTAAGGGTTTGCTGATAATTTGAAAAGAGTGCCTGAATCTGCTGCAGGTGGTTGTTCTCCTCTGCTGTGTTAACCGAACTTCTGGTTTGTTCGAGCAGCATAACAAATTCTTTCTGTTCCTCCTGAAGAATCGCAATGCGCTCAGGACTTTTATCAAACAAGTATGTTAGAGATGCTGCCCTTACGCGATATAAAGTTAGCTTTAGCTCACGGGCTGTGCGCGCGCTGGCAATGCTTTCCTTGATAAGTACATTTGTTTCATCCTGCAGGCGGTAGATATAAGAAATTACCAAATATCCGCCGGCAAGCATCATGGCAATTGTTACCAGAGCACCGACAATCAGTTGATAGGTAATGTGGATTCGAAATCGCAACTCATTTGGATTTTGTGGTTTATTAAACGTAAAAAAGATAATCGTGTTTCATTCATCCTGCTGCATAAATCAAAAAACCTTCTCTTCCATGCTTCTTGCATATCCCTGACCAACAAACCATGTTTCATCAAATATTCTCCTCACAGCTTCGTGATATTCCCCAGTATTTTTGACTTTTCTGATTAATCTCCACACCACCACCGGATCATCGAACGACCACCTGAGGTATGACCAAAGTTCTTTCATTCTGCCCAGTGCAGTTGCCTCATGTGACCCCGAACTCAGCCGGGAATGCAGCAATTCCGTTAAAAACGTCTTCAGTTTCTCGCTTCGGTCGCAATTAGTATTGATACCAATGAGGTCAGTTGCCAGAAAAGGATCAGATAAAACACCCCTTCCAAGCATAAAAACTGAAATTTCGGGCAATTCGGATGTGCAATTTTCAAAGGACTCATGGTCAAATATATCACCATTATAAATCAGGGGATGTCGGATCAACTGAACAGATGCTTTCATTTTCTTCAGATTCACTGTTCCTTTATACATCTGAATACCGGTTCGGGCATGCACAATCAACTCCGAAAGAGGATATCGGTTAAAAACCGGAACAAGCTCATCAAATTCGGCATCTGATGACAAACCTAGCCTGCATTTGATACTAAGATTAATGTCGCATTTCGAAAAATAGTCATTAAGTATCTGATCAATTTCATCAGGGAATGGCAACAGACCTGAACCCCTTCTTTTCGAAGCAACCCGTGGAAAAGGACATCCAAGATTCCAGTTAACTTCATGAAAGCCCATTTCATAACATTGACCGGCAAATCTGACCATTTCACCTGCATTTCTGCTGAGAAGCTGTGGCACTGTCACAGATCTATCGTTCAATCCCGGATCAAGTTCAGGTTTGCGTAAACTTTTGCTATGATTTGTGTCAATTCCGGTAAAGAATGGGGTAAACATTTTGACAACACCACCGAAATATGCAGCAAACAAACGCCTATAATGCATATCGGTGATGCCCTGAAACGGGCCTAAATAAAAAACTGGCTCCTGCAATTATCCTGTCTGGTTAATGATTTTTTCTTTTTTCCGGCCAATCCAATAACGTACAAGAGCATACAGCAAAAAGATTACAGAAGCGAAAGTGGAAATACGTCCCAGATAATCGCCAAATCTGACATAAAAAGTCATTTCGTCGTTAGTGATGAGTGTTTGCCTGATGACAGCAGGTTCCCAGTATGGGGTGGCCTGAAACACATCGCCGCGTTGGTCAATAAAAGCTGAGATTCCCGTGTTGGCCGAACGGGCAATACTCCGTCGGGTTTCGATGGCTCTGAGCACCGAAAAATAAAAATGCTGTCTGTGACCTGGCGTATTACCCCACCATCCATCATTGGTGATTACAAAAATAAGGTTGGCGCCGTTACGGATGAAACCGGCAACAAATTCGCCATACACCGACTCATAACAAATTACAGGAGCCACTACAAATTGTCCGTTATGATGTCGGAACACTGCTCTTTCATCATCCGTCTTAAGTGTACCAACTGTTCCGCCAAGGTCAATGGCATAATTCTTCAGTGGCTTTAGAATGCTCCACGACGGCATCATCTCAACACCCGGGGTGAGTTTCGACTTGTGTGATTTCTGAATTACATCTGTTGAATCAATAAAAAATGCAGTGTTGTAGGCAAAATAATACTTGTCATAATCCCTGAAGCGTCTGGCGGCATGATCATCCTCCATTCCTTGGGGAACCATACTGAAGGTACTGGCACCAATAACTACCGATAGGTCCTGCCGGTCTTCAATAAATGATTTAAGTTGCCTTAAGCTGGGTGATTCATCGAGTCTGTCTTCCCAGATATTCTCCTGTATGGCCGATTCGGGACTGACAATAAAATCTGCCTTACGCTGCATCACACTCATGGCCAGACTCAGGTTTCGGTCAATAATTTCCGATGGTGGAAGCTCATACTGCTCGGTATAAGGATCAAAGTTTGGCTGCACAACGATAATCTCAGCCTGTTTGCCTCTTTCGCTAACTTTGCTGTAGATGTAACCTGAAATAAAAACGGGAAACAACCACAACAAACTGATTAACAATAACCTGAATGCGAAATATTTTCTTCGAAAGCCATTTTGAACAAGTGATTTAATCAGATGAAACACCATGATATTTGATAAAAGTATCCATACCGTTCCTCCGGCTGTTCCGGTGTATTCGTACCACTGAATCCAGGTATGCTTTGTTCCAAAAACATTACCCAGATTGAGCCAGGGCCAGCTCAGATCCCAGTCGAGATGAAAGTGTTCCCACGAAAGCCAGTAAAAAATCAATATCAGCCAGCCCTTTCGGTTATCATACAATGCTTTTTTAGACAGATGGAACAACCAGAATATGGTTGCCATAAATAGCGAATTAAGGCCAAGGGCTGCAATAGCACCAATGGCAGTTGAATTCCATATCCACCATGTAGTGAGTGCATTCCAGATAAAAAAAGTTAAAAATGAGAGCCAAAACATTGAAATACGCTTGTTCTTGATGGCTTCACTACCCAAATAATCCTGAACAAAGAACAATGGAACCCATGCTATAAAAATCAAAGGCACAAAACCATTTTCGGGCCAGGCTGCACTGAGTAACAGGCCTGAGAGAAGAGATAGTGCAAGCAGATGTAGTTTTTTCATTTCAAGCTGTTTTGCCGGACAAATGTACGCGAAAATTATTCTTTCGGAATTCACAGAATATGCCTTCTACCTTACTTATTGCGTATTCAATGAGCACGGATGGTCAACAAAACATCATCAACACCATAAAATCTGCTGACATTATGGTTTTGTTAAGAAATAGATCCAGAATTTCCGGATGCGCCGTGTGTAATTAATATAGTCAGTTAATCTATTGATATTAAAAGACTAATAAAGAAAATTGTCGTATGGATATTTAAGAGCGTGCATATCGCGTATCTGGTCGTACAGCAGTTGTCTGAATTCATGATAGTTCGTCTTTTCACGTGCCGAAATAAATATGGAGACAGATTCTGTACGTGCCATCCAGCTCTGCATGAGTTGTTCAAGTCTTGGCTGCGGTTCACCTACGTACAGTAACATTTCGTCCGACAATTCAGGTTCATGGCAGGCATCAATTTTGTTGAAAACCATAATGGTTTTTTTGTCCGCTGCACCTATCTCGGCGAGGGTTTGATTAACGGTTTGAATCTGATTTTCGAATTCAGGATGCGAAATATCCACAACATGGAGCAAAATGTCGGATTCGCGCACTTCGTCAAGTGTTGATTTAAATGACTCAATGAGGCCGTATGGCAGTTTACGGATAAAACCGACAGTATCGGAAAGCAGAAAAGGCAGGTTTTCGATGACGACTTTGCGAACAGTTGTATCGAGAGTTGCAAAAAGTTTGTTTTCGGCAAAAACATCTGATTTACTGATCAGGTTCATGATCGTTGATTTGCCCACATTGGTGTAGCCCACCAAAGCCACCCTGATTAGTTTTCCACGGTTTTTACGTTGTACAGACTGTTGCATGTCAATCTCCCTGAGTCTATCTTTTAAAAGCGCAATCTTGTCACGGATAATTCGCCTGTCTGTTTCAATCTCAGTTTCACCGGGGCCTCTCAATCCTATACCTCCCCTCTGCCGTTCGAGGTGTGTCCACATACGGGTAAGCCTAGGCAGAAGATATTGGTATTGTGCAAGTTCTACCTGTGTTTTGGCATGAGACGTTTGTGCTCTTTTAGCAAAAATATCGAGGATAAGATTGGTGCGATCTACTACCCGGCATCCGAGTTCCTGTTCAATATTTCTGATCTGCGAACCTCCGAGTTCATCATCAAACACTGCCAGATCAATCTGTTCGGCTTTCACAAATGCAGCAATTTCTTCGAGTTTACCGCTTCCGACATAAGTTCTGGAATCAGGTGAAGGCAAGGCCTGAATAAACCTTCTTACAGTTATTCCCCCTGCTGTTTCGAGCAGAAACTCAAGCTCATCAAGATATTCATCGGTTTGGTCTTTGCTCTGGTTCTTCGTTACCAAGGCGATTAGAATACCCCGTTCCTGCCTGTTCATGTGCAGGTTGCTATTTTCCATCGTTGTGGTGACTTCTGCTGCGGTGTTTTTTATGACCTGACGAAATTTCGATCCGCATGTCACGGGTCATGAAATAAACTGCTACTGTTGCCGCAAGAAAGTGTCCGAAAAGGTCAGGAAGAGGTTCGGGGCCAACAGCTGTTACAAAAAGATTGTAGATGGATGCAAGAAAGATGATGAAAAACCCATAAACCAGAAAGTCACTTCTTTTTATTACCAGTATCAGCAGGGTTGCTGCTGCCTGCACAATGATCAGAAACCACCTCAATGACCACGACCAGAAGGTTTCTTCAAAACCGGGATCGTTTATATATGGAAACAGTACCGAAAAAATATAAAGTATGACGCCAAAACGCATCATTGTTGTAACAACTTTGTTCAGCCAGATTTTGTAACGTTCAGACATAGTACTTCTTTAAAAGGATTTAAAACCAATAATTTCCCTAACCTCATTAACTGTTTTACGTCCGCTTTCCCTTGCCTTTTCGGCTCCTAGACGGGCAACTTTACTAATATATTGCTCATTGTTGCCCAACTCCAGAATTCTATTGCGGATGGGATCTGTAAAATGAACGATCTCTTCGGCGAGGTGTTTCTTCAGGTCGCCGTATCGTATGGTACAATTGTTATATTGTTCGTCAAAAAAATTATAAGCATCAGGGGTCGACATAATCCTGAGCATAGTAAACAGGTTTTCAATAGCTTCAGGTTTGGATTGATTAGGCTCTGTTGGACCACTGTCTGTAACAGCACGCATAACTTTCTTACGGATGGTCTTTGGATCATCCGACAGAAAAATAGCATTGCCTTCTCCTTCTGATTTTCCCATTTTGCCGCTGCCATCAAGTCCCGGCACTTTCACGAGTTCCTCACCAAAGTTGAACGCCTGTGGAATGGGAAAATAATCTTCCTGATACATCCTGTTGAATCTGCGGGCGAAAGTACGGGTCATTTCGAGGTGTTGCTCCTGATCTTTACCAACCGGCACTTTGTGTGCCTTATGAATGAGTATGTCAGCGGCCATGAGGCTCGGATAAGTAAGCAGCCCTGCATTTACATTATCAGGTTGCTTGCGGGCTTTTTCCTTAAAAGTTGTGACTCTTTCCAGTTCTCCCATATATGCATTCATATTCAGGAAAAGATACAGCTCTGCTGTTTCCTGAAGGTCGCTTTGAACGTATAATGTCGATTTCTCAGGATCAAGTCCGGCCGCCAGATACTCCACAAGCACCTGTTTCACCCTTGCATGAAGGTCATCCGGTTTAGGATGGGTAGTAAGCGAATGATAATCAGCGATAAAAAAGAAGCAGTTTGCTTCATCCTGCATTTTCACAAAATTTCTGACTGCACCGAAGTAATTTCCAAGGTGCAGGTTTCCTGTTGGCCTGATGCCACTAAGCACAATTTCCATGGGGCAAAAATAGTGATTTTTAGGTCGTTCAAGAGGTTTCGGTTTATTTCAATCTCAGACTGGTGCCGAAAAAAAATCCCGGAAATTTTTCCGGGATGATGACTTAATGTCGTGAGTTGCACATAAAAATCAGGTTTTAATTTCGTCATTGTTCGTATTGAAGAACCTGTATTCCAACTGATGATAGTTGGTCATTGGTTTAACTCGAATACGTTTCTTATATTTCCACATCCATTTCATGGTTCGCGAATAAAAACCCTTGGTCAGATAAGCATGTACATAGGGGTGTACGGCAATAGTAACTGACTTTTCGTTTTGATCCTGAAGCAGATATTTCAGGTTATTCTCGATTTCGTCCACAAAAATGATGCTGGGTCTGATTTTTCCGGTTCCGTCACAGACCGGGCAACGCTCCAGAATTTCCACTGCCATTTCAGGTCTTACCCTTTGTCGGGTAATTTGTACCAAACCAAACTTGCTGGGGGGCAAAATGGTATGTTTCGCATGGTCGCGGGCCATTTCATCCCTGAGTTTCTGAAACAGTGTTCTTCTGTTTTTACTGTCGTGCATGTCGATAAAATCGACCACAATGATTCCGCCCATATCCCTGAGCCTGAGTTGCCGGGCAATTTCGGCGGCGGCTTCCATGTTGACTGCCAGGGCATTTTCTTCCTGACTGATCTCTTTGTTTACACGATGACCGCTATTCACGTCGATCACATGCATGGCTTCGGTATGTTCGATGATCAGATAAACACCACTTTTAATGGTAATAGTTTTTCCAAACAGGCTTTTGATTTGCTTATCTATTCCAAAGTGCTCGAAAATAGGCTGTTTGCCTTTGTACAGCTTTACAATATCCACCTTTTGGGGCGCGATGGTACCTATAAAGCTTTTAATTTCATCGGCAAGACCAGGTTCGTTTACGTGCACATTGTTGAAAGATTCATTAAGCAGATCGCGCAAAATTGCTGAAGTCCGGTCTAGTTCACTAACTATTTTCAGAGGAGCTTTGGCATTTTGCAGCTTCGTTGCTGTTTTTTCCCATTTTTCAACCAGGTTTCGCAGATCGGCATCGAGTTCTGCAACCTTCTTGTTTTCAGCTACGGTGCGGATAATCACGCCGAAATTGTTGGGTCGGATGCTCAGGATAAGTCTTTTCAACCGGTTACGTTCCTCGCTGCTTCTGATTTTCTGTGAAACCGAGATGCGGCTTGAAAAAGGTACAAGCACCAGATACCGGCCTGCGAATGAAATCTCCGAGGAGATTCTCGGGCCTTTGGTGGAGATGGGCTCTTTGGCAATCTGAACCATAACCTGCATCCCGGTGGTGAGCACCTGTGTAATTTTGCCTGTTTTTTCAATGTCAGGCTCAAGCTTGAACGATTCGGAATGTATCTGTACCGGCGTGGCATTCACAGCCATTTTGGTATACTTGATGAGCGACCTGATCTGAGGGCCCAGATCTAGGTAATGTAAAAATGCATCCTTTTCGTACCCAACATCTACAAAAGCGGCATTTAGCCCTGGCATGATCTTTCTGACCCTGCCCAGGTAAACATCACCCACTGCGTAGTTGTTGTTGGTCTTTTCCTGGTGAAGTTCAACTAATGATTTATCTTCTAAAAGAACAATGTCAACCTCCGAAGCACGAGAATCGATGATTAATTCTCTGTTCACGTTGATTTCTTTAGTTTTATGTTAATGCTTTTAGGCTAACTCCCCCGGAATGATTTGTCCCGGGGCTTTCATTCTCACGAGGTGTACTTAAAAATTGAATAACACAATGCCAAGATAAACGCATCAGCATTGTGTTATCCAATGTTATAAGGTCAAGAAAATTTATTTCTTCTTATGCCTGTTCTTCCGCAAACGTTTTTTCCGTTTGTGGGTAGCCATCTTGTGTCTTTTTCTCTTTTTCCCGCTTGGCATAGTTTGAAAATATTTGAGAAATTATTACTTAACGTTTGATTTAACCTGATTTACAAAAGTCTTGGCAGGTTTAAAAGCAGGAATATTATGAGCAGGAATAATGAGGGTGGTGTTCCTGGAAATATTTCTTCCGGTTTTTTCAGCCCTTCTCTTAATGGTAAAGCTGCCAAATCCTCTCAGATAAACATTCTCACCATTCATCATTGAATTCTTTACCGATTCCATAAAGGCTTCTACAACGGCCTGTACGGCGACTTTTTCTACTCCGGTTTTGTTAGCAACATCTGCTACGATTTCAGCTTTTGTCATATCTTTAACATTTTAAAGGATTAAAAATTAGATTTTTATTTGGACTGGCAAAAATATACTTTTTTTTTACCCGAACGACTTTTTTTTGTTTTTTTTCAATCTAAAAGGCTCTGATTAAATCTTTTCAAAACAAATGGACTCATTTCACCAAATTTTACTCGATTGGTATCACCAGCAGAAAAGAAACCTCCCCTGGCGCAACACCAAAAACCCCTACCTTATCTGGCTTTCGGAAGTTATTCTTCAGCAAACGCGCGTCAATCAAGGTCTATCGTATTACGTGCGCTTTGCGTCAACCTGGCCCGACGTCAGTTCACTAGCCGCTTCACATGAGGATGAAGTGCTCAAAATGTGGCAAGGTCTGGGATACTACAGCCGCGCAAGAAACCTGCATGAGGCTGCCAAACAGATTGTTGAAAAGTACGATGGATTGTTTCCCTCAGACATGGATGAACTTTTGAATATCAAAGGAATAGGTGAATATACCGCTGCAGCCATAGCTTCAATCGCATTCGGTAAAGCTGTCGCTGTTGTCGATGGAAATGTTTACCGGGTTCTTTCCAGATTGTTTGCCGTGGAAACGCCGGTAAACGGTAAAGGAGCAAAAGAAGTTTTCGCTTCGCTGGCTGCTGAAATGCTATACACTGCTGACCCCGGAACATACAATCAGGCCATCATGGAGTTCGGTGCTTTGCAATGTGTTCCTAAAAAGCCGAATTGCCCAAAATGTCCGCTCAATGCCCGGTGCCTGGCATTTTCACGCAAGCAATCAGCATATTTTCCGGTAAAAATTCCTAAAAAAAACGTCACCGAAAGATTCTTTAACTACTTGATCATTCTTACCAAAGATAGCCCTATAAATAAGGTGCACATCCGAAAACGACATGGGAATGACATCTGGAAAGGGTTGTTTGAATTCCCGCTGATAGAAACTACCGGACTATGTTCATTTAACGAACTTTCTACGATGGATCAGTGGAAGCGACTGACAGGTAATCAAAAATATTTATTTCTCGGCCAATCCACAACTTACAAGCATCGACTCACACACCGTCTGATACATGCCAGGTTTTTTATCATACAGACCGACAAAAAACTTGATCTGGCCAACGATTTTAATCTATCTTTGGTTGACCAAAATGAACTTGGCAAGTATGCCTTTCCAAGACTTATTGACAAATTTCTGATTGAAACTGACGGACTTAATAAAGTAATCAACTAAAATTCAAAATCATGGCTGGATTAAATAAAGTAATGCTAATCGGCAGATTGGGAAAAGATCCCGAGGTGATTTCGTTCGAGAGCGGTGGAAAAAAAATGACAGTAACTCTTGCAACCAGTGAGCGATACAGGGACCGTGATGGAAACTGGCAGGATCAGACCGAATGGCATAATGTAGTTGCCTGGGGGAATCTTGCTGCCGACATTGCAGAGGGTCGCAGAAACTATGTGAAAGGTGATATGCTATTTATTGAAGGCCGTATTAAAACACGGCAATATCAGGACAGTCATGGAGTTACCAAATATATTACCGAGATCATTGCCGAACGCATGAACCTGCTTACAAAAAGTAATCCCGGCGGAGAACAAAAGCATGATTATCCGCATGCCTCGGATTCCAAAAACAATTATGACGATCCTGCTTTCCAATCACCTGCTGCACCCGAAGACGACCTGCCTTTTTAATTTATCAATCAAATTCTAGAGCATATTAGCCTTATGGCATCAGACTTTGAAGCATCTGAAGGCACTACTGAATGTTGCTAATAATTTATGAAACAAACAGGTATCATTTGAAAAATATATCGGTGGCAGACTAAGCATCTTTGGAAATGATTACCTTTGCAGCCGGAATTATAAATCAATTTGTTTTGGATCAACCTGACCCTGACCCGTATGCGAGTCTGCTCGCTGCCCTGAACCACCCGATATTTCACGACTTCAGCCCGGCAAGTATTATTGTTCTTTCAGTGATGCTGGTTTTGCTGTTTATTTCTGCCCTCATTTCAGGATGCGAGACTTCATATTTCTCACTTAAATCAAACGATATCAATTCATTGCGTGAATCAGGTAACCGAAAAGACCGGATAATATTGAAGATGAGGGAGCAGGCCAAGCTTCTGTTGGCAACCATACTCATAGTCAACAACCTCATAAATGTTGCCATTGTAATCCTGTCCACTTTTGTCACAGCAAGCGTGTTCGACACAAGCGACCGTCTTTGGCTCATTATTATCATCCAGATAGTGGTTGTTACCTCACTTATACTTCTTTTTGGCGAGATCATACCCAAGGTGATAGCCCATCAAAAGCCGCTGATCCTTTCACGAATGATGGCCAAAACAATGTATTTTCTCATGGGCTTGTTTAAGCCACTGAGCATGGCTTTTGTATCCTCCTCAGTTTATCTTGACAACAGATTAGCCCGTCGGACAGCGAGCATTGACATGAGTGAACTGTCGGCCGCAATAGATATAAGCTCGGATGAATCAACTCCGCCCGAGGAGAAGAAAATGCTCAAAGGAATCGCAACATTCAGTGAAAAAGAAGTTACAGCCATTATGAAGTCGCGGGTTAGCATTACCGCAATCGACATAAAATCAGACCTAGGGACGGTGTTGAAAACAATACTCAACAGCGGTTTTTCGCGAATACCTGTTTATGAAGACAGTCTGGACAAGGTTGTCGGAATCCTGTATATCAAAGACCTTATCCCTTTTCTGGATAAAAAGAGTTTCGACTGGAAGAAACTCATACGACCAGCATTCTACGTGCCCGAAACCAAAAAAATCAATGATCTTCTTCAGGAGTTTCGAGAGAAAAAGATACACCTTGCCCTAGTTGTCGACGAATACGGCGGAACATCAGGCATGCTGACACTCGAAGACATCATCGAAGAAATTGTTGGCGACATCAGCGATGAATTCGATAAGGATCCTGAATCTGCAGGTTTTAAAAAAATTGATGATCACACGTTTGTTTTTGAAGCCCGCACAAACCTGATTGACTTTTGCAAGATCACCGAAATTGATGATCACTATTTCGAAGATGTTCAGGGTGAATCAGATACATTAGCCGGTCTATTGCTCGAACTGGAAGGAATTATACCGGTAAAAGGACAAAAAATTGTGTGTAAGGGATTCGTTTTTGAAGTAACGGATGCCGACAGCAGAAGAATCAAACAGGTTAAGGCAACCAAACAGCGATATACATGAAAAAGCCTATTCTGATCGTTTTCGTATTACTGGGAATACTTGTGACTACAGGCTGTTCAGAAACCTTCACTCCAAAACCAAAAGGTTTTTTCAGGATTGATCTGCCAGCGAAAAGCTATCAAAACCTTTCAGATACGCTTCCCTATTTCTTTGAATTCCCTGATTATGCATTAGTTAAGAATGATATTCATCAGCATGGCGAAAAAGGCTGGATCAATATTGAGTTTCCACAGTTCAATGGTATCCTGCACATCAGTTACAAAGAGGTTGATCAAAATCTGGATGTATTTACCGAAGATGCCCGAACACTGGTTTTCAAACATATACCGAAGGCAAGTGCCATCAACAACAAGTTGATTCTTCAGCCCGAAAGAAGGGTTTTCGGCACATTGTTCGAAATAGATGGCAAAGGTACTGCCTCACCGGTTCAATTTTACCTCACGGACAGCACAAACCATTTTCTCAGGGCTGCGCTCTATTTTAATGTCAGGCCCAACAACGATTCACTTGCTCCCGTAATTGAATTTCTGAAAGCTGATGTGGAGCATATGATTCAGACCTTTTACTGGCGGTAAAGTTTTACAGCCCACTGGTTTTCCAAAACTATCTTAAGCTTTTGCCGTTGCTGCGACAATTTTTCTACTTTTACGCTTCGTTTCATCAATTCCTCCACACATGAAAAATCTTTTATTATTGGCAATTATGATGTTGCTTGGTTTGAACATTATTGCACAAACTGAAACCTACTCAAAGGTCAGAATTAGCCTTGAAGACATGGAAATCAAACACATCAGCAGTTTGGGCATCAGCCTTGATGGTGCCATTCTGAAAGCCGGGCAACACATTGAACTTGAACTAAGTGAGCTTGAGTTAAACAAATTAAGTGATAATGGAATTACCTACCAGGTGCTTATTTCGGATATGAGTCGTTTTTATCAGGATCGTTTTCTGAGACCTGCAGAATCTTCTTCAGACCGAAGCCTTGATGATCTTTATCCTGTTCCTGAGAACTGGGAATATGGATCAATGGGTGGCTTTTATACGTATGATGAAGTTATGGTAAAACTTGATTTCATGGCAGCCCAATGGCCGAATCTGATCACCGTGAAGCAACAAATACCCGGAAGTGAACTTTCCGTTGAAGGCCGTCCCATCTGGTACGTGAAAATAAGTGATAACCCAAACCAGGACGAAGATGAACCTGAGGTGCTGTACACATCACTTATTCATGCACGCGAAGGGATTGGGGTGCAGCAAATGATTTATTTCATGCTGCATCTGCTCGAAAATTACGAAACAAATGATGAACTGAGACAACTTGTTGATAATACTGAATTGTACTTCGTTCCGGTTGTAAATCCTGATGGATACATATACAATCAAACCACCAATCCTTCAGGTGGCGGAATGTGGCGCAAAAACCGAAGCATCAACGGTGGTGGCTCATTTGGCGTTGATATTAACCGGAACTTCGGATATATGTGGGGTATTGATAATGAAGGTTCTTCGGGCAACCCTGACGATTTAACCTATCGTGGGCCATCGCCATTCAGCGAGCCTGAAACAAGAGCTCTTAAAGTTTTTGCCGAACAAAAGAACTTTGTCATCGCACTTAACTACCACTCATACAGCGACCTCCTTTTGTATCCCTGGGGGTACACCAGCGAGCCATGTCCCGACGATGCTATATTTAATGTCCATGCCGGCATGATGACACGTGACAACAACTATGTTTACGGACCGGGAAGCACAACGATCTATCCGACCAATGGCGCATCTGATGATTGGATGTATGGCGATACAGAATTCAAAAACAAAATATTCTCCTACACCCCCGAAGTTGGTGATGGTAATGACGGTTTCTGGCCTCAGCAGGCCCGGATCATCCCGCTTTGTCAGGAGAATATGTACCAAAATCTGCTTGCTGCCTATCTGGCCGGTAGTTATGGTAAATTAACAGAAACTGCCCCTTTTATAACAGGAGAAACCACCACTCAATCGCGATTTGACCTGCAAAGAGTTGGATTTGCCGAATCAGAAGGTTGGGTCGTAAGCATTGAACCTTTAGATGACCACATTATCAGTACAGGAGAGCCTGTAAGTGTCGGCAGTTTGGAAATGCTTGAAGTGGTCACTGATTCCATCGAAATTGTGCTGAACCCCGAAATAGTATCCGGCACCATATTCCGCTATTTGCTTATGCTTGACAATGGCAGCTTTGTGCGGAGCGATACAGTTACACGAATCTTTGGTGAACCCACTGTTATTTTCGAGGATTATGCAGATAACCTGACCAAATGGAGTTCACCTAAATGGAACATCACCACAGCAGATTTTGTATCCCCTTTTAGTTCTATTACCGATTCTCCCGGAGGGAACTACAGCAACAACGAAACAAACACAATAACAATGGCCAACGATGTCGCCATACCGGAAACACCCTATGCACAGCTGAGTTTCTGGGCAAAATGGAACATCGAACCCGGTTATGATTATGTGCAGGTACAACTCCGAAAGGCCGGAACTACAACCTGGATTCCGCTGCAAGGAAAATATACCAAGCCTGGCTCATCATTTCAGGCCGATGGCCAGCCGCTTTATGACGGTATTTCGGGATGGGTGAAAGAGGAAATTGACCTTACCCCATATGCTGGTGAAAGCATCCGGTTGCGTTTCAGACTTGTTACCGATGTATTTGTCACGGCTGACGGCTATTATTTTGACGACCTGATGATAACTATTGTGGATACTGAGACGTCAATTGATCATACATCCGATGAGTCTGATTCCAAGTTTTCTGTTTATCCAAATCCTGCGAAAGAAAACACAATGCTTACAATCGAAGGGCTTTACAGACCTGCTGAAATTTCCATCTTTGATATCAATGGCAGAATACTGATTCAAAAAACGGTTAATCCAACTGAAAGTTCAATGATTCAACTCGGTTCAATTGCACCGGGAATATATCTGCTGAAAGTATCAGATAACCGCAGCATTGACCAGATTAAGTTCATTGTGAAGTAATTTATGAAAATCTGAAAATAAGAGGCTGTCTCGTAAAGGCAGTCTCTTTTTTTTTGGTTTGAACCAAAAAATAAGTACACATAGTTTATGATTTGTCTGCATAATCATCAAACTTTTGATATTCATTATCAGTAATGTTGCTGTAAACTATCGATTACAAAATTTTCTTACTTTTACATAACAAAGTATTCTGATTCATGCTTCATGAATACCCTGATTTACGTAAATTTTTCCTGCTGGTTTTCACCTTTTCGGTGTATGGCCTTCCTTTCATAAGCAATTTGTCACTGCATGCTGAAAACTACTACCGGATTCACCATTTCAGCAAAGAATATTACAGGGGAGGCCAGCAAAACTGGGATATCAGTCTCGATAGCAAAGGCAGGGTTTTTATTGCCAACAATGCCGGACTGATTGTTATGAGCAATTCAGGTACGCAGCTACATCAGCTGCCTCAACATACCCTTATCAGATCTGTTCTGTATTATGATAACAAAGTGTTTACGGGCTCATTCGAAGAATTCGGTTACTGGGATGTGCACTCCGGAGGCGATGCCATATATCATAGTCTTGTACCTGCCGACAGCAGCATCATTATGCAAAATGACGAAATATGGAAAATAGTTTGCCACCATGGAAATATTTACTTCCAGAGCTTCGGGAAGATTATTTGCTATGATGGTCAAAAAACAAAGCTAATCGAGCTGCCCGGTCCGGTCTTGTTCCTCCTTGAAGCTGACGAAAGGCTTTTTGTTCAGGAAATTAACGGTAAACTGTATGAGATTCAGGATGATAGTATGGTTAGCATCCCTGGTTCAGACATATTTTCAGACACCGAAGTAAAAAGCATCACACCCTTCAATGGTGGATTTATCATCGGCACCAGCTCCAAAGGACTTTTTCATTTCAGGGATAAATCCTTCACTCAGTGGCCAACGGATATTGATGACGAACTTAAATCATCCAAAATAAATCACGGCATTAAACTTGGCGATCAATTTGTTTTTGGAACCTTGCTCAAAGGACTGTATTTCATTGATGTACAAGGAAAGCTTACACTGCATATACACAGTGGAAACGGATTGCAAAACAATACCATACTTGCACTTGAAGCGGATCATGAACAAAATCTATGGGTGGGAATGGATAAAGGATTTGATTTCATCTGGTTCAACGCTCCTGTTCACCTGCATCCTGATCAGGAACGACAACTTGGAACTATCTATACAGCTGCGGTCAAGGATAACTACCTCTATGTGGGAACCAATCAGGGCATATACCGCTACACGTTTACAGACGGAGTGCCAGAAAACCCCCTGTTTATTAATGGTTCTGAGGGACAAGTTTGGTTTCTGAAAGAAATTGACGGAACATTGTTTGCAGGATTGAATAGCGGAACGTATACAATTACAGGCAACAGTTTATTACAGGTCAGTGATGTTTCAGGTGGATATAACCTGTCTAAGGTTGTTGTCAACGATGAGGAACTCCTAATTCAAAGCACTTATAGTTCAATAGTTACATTTAAAGCTGACCAGGCATCGTGGATCAAATCCCACACATTAGAAGGCTTCATGGCACCGGCACGTTTTATCGAGTTGGATTTCTTAGGGAACCTGCTTTTAGGGCATTCCATATCAGGCATTTATCTGGTTCAACCTGATGCCGGATTCAAGGAAGCCAACAGGTCAAAAAAAATGGGTATTCAGGAAGGACTTACTTTTCCTGCGAATAAAATATTCAGGGTTGACAATCGCTTGCTTGTGGCATCAAATGAAGGATTACTGCAATGGGATGCCCTTAATACGCGATTCCTGTCATACCTAGAGCTGAATGAGCAACTTGAAGGATTCGCATATTCACATAATGTTTTGGCTGTTGGTCAGGATAAATACTGGTTTATTCGAGACAACGAAATTGGATTGTATGAAATCAGATTTGGGAAGGCAAAGTTAATATATCATCTTATTCCTCTATTACTTGGAATAAATTTGGTAGAGAATTACGAGAATATTATTCAAATCAGCGACAGTGTATATTTCTTTTGTCAGGAAACAGGATTTGGTCTCTTAAATTTGAATAAGTTACATCGTTTGTCAGGAAGCAATCAACCTCCGGCCATAAAATCTGCAAGAATTATGAAAACTGATGGTTCTTTCAGAGATGTTCTTGCAGCCGGTAATACTTCTGTATCAAATTCGTTCAATAATATTGATGTTGAATTTACTACCAATGAAAACCCCGGAATTGGAAGTTATTATCAATACAAACTAGAAGGAATAGACAAGGAATGGTCTGGATGGACTACAAACGGCAGAGCGTCCTATAACCGACTACCACCCGGCAACTATACATTCAAGGTAAGATCCCTTATGGCCAAAGGAATACTTACAGAAGAAGCCTCGTTGAACTTCAAAATTTTAAAACCCTGGTACCTTTCTGCATATGCATTGGCAACAGATGCTTTTTTACTGATTCTTCTGATACTGTTGATCAGATCAAGTTATAAGAGACGAAGATGGAGCATTCAGGAGAAACAACTTCGCGAAGAGAATGAAAAAATGAAGTTGCTGAACGAACAGGCAAAAGCCGAAATAGTGCAACTGACCAATGAAAAACTTCAATCAGAGATTGACAGCAAGAATGTTGAACTGGCGAAGAATACGATGGCAATTATGCGTAAAAACGAACTTTTGATCGAACTAAAGAGCGAGCTTGAAAAGCAAAAAGAGGAACTGGGATATCGTTTGCCCGGTCGTTATTACGAAAACCTGAACCGTATTCTAGATCATGGGATAAGCAGCGATCATGAATGGGAAATGTTTGAGCATCTGTTCGATCAGGCACACCAAAACTTTTTTAAGCGTCTTAAAGTTGATTACCCCGATCTTACTCCCAGCGAACTAAGGCTGTGTGCATATCTGAAACTTAATCTTTCATCCAAAGAAATAGCACCACTGCTCAACATTACAATCAGGGGAGTCGAAGAAAAACGCTACCGCTTAAGAAAAAAAATGAACCTGTCCTCCGAACAGGGGCTTACTGATTTCATCATGTCCTTCTAGGCCGATGCTGCTATTTAGATAACTAAAATAGTCTTACCCTCATTCTCTGAGAATTTGGGTGCTGGATTATATCATTATAAATCCATTGCTATAATTTACTCTAAAACAACTTTTTAAGTCAATTTAATATTAGGATGATGAGTTAATGATGAGGTGTCATAACACTATACTTAAGTATGAAGTAGTAGATATGAAGTAATTTACACGAAGAAAATCCAACTCTGTTGTACTTTTACGAAATATTCCGCAATCGATTGAAACCAACAATTCAGATCATGACCAAAAACCGGATAATGACAATTTCGATTTTAATCATCTTAACTGCACTTTTCACTCCATCATGTAATTCCGGGAAAAGCAGTCATGAAAAGATAATAGAAACTACCGATACTACTGCCTTTTTGCATGATGTTAAACTCAGGACTTTTAATTATTTCTGGGAAGTTGTAGACACCAATACGTGGCAGCACGACGACCGACATCCTACAAAGAATTTTACCAGTATTGCTGCAACAGGTTTTGCCCTCCCGGCATATATCATTGGCATTGAAAACGGATTTATTGACCGGGAGCGGGTTGCCGACAGGGTGCTTCGCACACTCAGATGGTTGTGGGAATCACCCCAAGGAGCTGATGCTCAAGGAATGACCGGTTACAAAGGTTTATTTTATCACTTTTTAAACTATGAATCCGGAACAAGATACAAGGATGTTGAGCTTTCAACAATCGATTCCGGACTTTTATTTGGTGGCATTCTTGTATGCCAGTCATATTTCGATGATGACAATGCAGTTGAAGAAGAAATAAGGCAATTAGCAGATTCTCTTTTCCTTCGTGCTGAATGGGATTGGGCAATGAATAATCAGCCCAATATGTCAATGGGATGGAAGCCTGAATCAGGTTTCATAGAATCCAGCTGGAATGGCTATAACGAAGCCATGATGCTGCTGATAATGGCATTGGGATCCCCGACCCATCCAATTGAAAGCAGTGCATGGGATGATTGGTGTAAAACTTATGAGTGGTGCGATTTCTATGGTTATGAGCATGTAAATTTCGGACCACTGTTTGGCCATCAATATTCGCATATGTTCATCGATTTCAAGGGCATTTATGATGAATATATGCGTGATAAGGGCATTGATTATTTCGAAAATTCACGCCGTGCTACATTATCAAACCGAGCTTACTGTATCGCTAATCCAAAAGGTTTCAAAGATTATGGCGAGGATATCTGGGGACTGACAGCATGTGATGGCCCTGCTTACACTACCATTATGGTTGGCGGTGAAAGTGTTATCATAAAAGAGTATCACGCCAGAGGTGCTGCATGCGGTTACACCGAAGATGATGGAACCATTGCTCCAACAGCTGCCGGAGGTTCTATTCCCTTTGCACCTGAGCACTGCATACCGGCGCTGATTAACATGAAAGAAAACTATGGCGAAAGAATCTTCGCCCACTATGGGTTTAAAGATGCCTTTAACCCAAGTTTTTCCGAAGAAGGCTGGTTTGCACCTGATTATATAGGAATTGATCAAGGCGCCATCATTATTCAGATTGAAAATTATCAGACTGGTTTGATAAACAATTTAATGATGAAAAATAAATACATCCGTGACGGATTAATTAAAGCCGGATTCAGGGGTGGTTGGCTTGAAGGTCTGCAGCAAACTGAAAGTTATAACACAAACTTATAAACAAACGCACTTATGAAGAATCTATGTTGTTCATGGCTAAGCAGCAAGCATCTTTTGCTGGCACTGCTTCTGTTCTTAGGCGCGCCTGAAGCCTTCTCGCAAGTCAGGACCATAAGCGGCAATGTAAGCACTGAGTCTGGAGAGACCCTGCCAGGAGTAAATATATTGATCTCTGGCAGCACCAGGGGCACTGTTTCGGACATTGACGGAAACTTTTCAATAGTTGTTCAGCCTGGTGACCGTCTGCTCAAATTTTCCTTTACGGGTTATGAAGAGCAGGATGTTTCCATCGGGCAGGAAAACAACATAAAAGTCGTACTCGTTGAAAAAAGCACCATGCTTGATGAGTATGTTGTAATTGGTTATGGTGTTGTTAAAAAGAGCGATTTAACAGGGGCAGTGAGTTCGGTCAAATCAGAGGATCTGCTCAAGACAACCTCTAGCAATCCCATACAGTCCTTGCAGGGAAAGGCAGCTGGTGTGCAGGTTACAACGACATCGGGGGCTCCCGGGGCAGGTCTTTCGGTACGCATCAGGGGGGTTGGAACCTTGAATAATTCAGAGCCAATTTATGTTGTCGATGGTGTTATTATGAATGACGTATCATTTTTGAACACCTCCGATATTGCCAGCATGGAAGTTTTGAAAGACGCATCGGCAACTGCAATCTACGGATCACGAGGAGCAAACGGAGTGGTTATGATAACCACCAAAAGAGGAACATTAGGTCAAACCAAAACCAATGTCAGTTTTTCGTCGGAATTTGGCTTACAGCGTTTAGCCAAAAAAATTGACCTGCTTAACGGCAAAGAATTCGCTACAATTGCCAATGAAATAAAACCCGGATCATACAACAATGTTGATGCTGTGCCCAATACCGACTGGCAGGATGAAGTGTTTCGTACTGCACCTATTCATAATCATCAGCTTTCGATTACCGGTGCTTCAGAGAAATCCGAATATTACGCAGCAATAGGTATCTACAGGCAAGATGGCATTATTCCAAAGTCTTCATACCAGCGCATTTCCATAAAACTAAATAATGCATACCATATTAATAAACACGTTACAACAGGCATTAATTTAACTCTTTCTCCCTATGAACAACAGAATGCGCCTAACGTAACATATTCGGTCTATAGAGCGCAACCCTTACTTGTTCCGTATTATCCCGATGGCAGTTTTGGAGTCGTCTATAATGTCGGTAATCCATTGGCTGACCTGGAATACTCCAACAGCTACAACAGGGGTCTTCGAGGAGTAGGCAATATTTATACGGACATCAAATTAGGGAATGACTTCACTTTCAGGTCAAGTTATGGGATGGATGCCGGAATAAATAAATCGGACAATTTTACACCTGCTTACACCATATACAATCCTGATGGAACAGCTTCGCAACAGTACAACGAATTCAGCGACCTTTCGAAATCAACTTTTGAAAGTCGTTCATGGTTATGGGAGAATACCCTGACCTGGTTGCGGGATTTTGGCAAGCATAGAATCAATTCAGTAGCAGGCTATACAATGCAACAAACTCGTTCCGAATTTACGAATCTTGCCGGACAAAACATCATTCGGAATGAAAGTGATTTCTGGTACATTTTGCCCAGTTACATCATCGATGAAGCCAACAACATCAATATGGTCAACAGCATCAGCAACGGTGTAGAGACCAATTTATATTACAATATGATCTCCTACCTGTTCCGCGCTAATTACACCTACGACAACAAATATATTTTCACTGCAACTTTCAGACGTGATGGTTCGTCAAAATTTACACAAAATAACAGATTCGCCGACTTTCCGTCATTTGCTGCCGGCTGGAACCTGATTAACGAACCTTTCATGAGTGATCAGCAACATATTACTACACTTAAGTTCAGAGCAAGTTGGGGAAAGATCGGAAATGAGAAAATACCCTATCTGAATCAGTATTCAGTAGTTGACCCGGGATTAGTAGCCATATTTTCGAACCCTGATGCATTCTTTGCTGCAGCTTCTTATGCCAAACTGGGGAACCCGGATCTGAAATGGGAAAGCACCTCACAGACAGATATCGGACTTGAGATAGGATTATTCAATAACAGGCTGATGTTCGAGACCGATTATTACCACAAGGTAACTGATGATATTCTGGTTGAATTGTCAACTCCGGGTCATATGGGAAACGGTCAGGGGCAGAGGGTAACCTACAACGCGGCATCTGTGCTTAACCGGGGACTCGAAGCCAACCTTTCATGGCGTGATCAGACCGGAGGTTTTGTTTACAAAATTGGTCTTCTCGGAACTACCATTCACAATGAAGTCCTTGAGATCGGTGGCAATAGCGGCATTGACTCAGTACTCATGGGCGGTTATCTTGGCAATGGCATTCCGGTGACACAAACACGAATCGGATTACCTATTGGCGCCTTTTATGGCTACAAAACGGATGGTATTTTCCAGACACAGGAAGAATTGGATGCCTACCCACACCTTTCACAGGCTGGAGTTGGTGACCTTAGGTTTGTAGATACTAATGGCGATGGAAAGCTTAACGGACTGGACAGAACATATATCGGATCGCCCATCCCAAAATTTGTATTTGGCCTTAATATCGAACTCGAGTACAAATCATTTGATCTGACATTTGATCTTCAAGGACAAACAGGAAATAAGATCTTTAATGGTAAAGATGCCGTGCGGCCAGATCCATATAATTTTGAGCAAAATGTGTGGGATCGATGGAAAGGACAGGGCACAAGTAATAGTGAACCAAAACCATCATTTGGAGGTTACAACTACATTCCATCAGATCGCTTTCTGCTTGATGGTTCATTTATCAGACTACGCAATATTATCGTTGGTTATAGTTTTCCCGAAAAACTCATGAACAGGATTCAGGTTAATTCTGCCCGAATCTATCTGAAAGGATCAAATCTGTTCACCTTGACAAAGTTTACAGGCTATACACCGGAAATTGGCGGAGGAAGTGTACTCTCCAATGGCATCGACAATGGAATTTATCCTATTGCGGCAGTTTACTCAATTGGACTTAACCTTACTTTCTAATCATGACAGCCATGAAAAAAATATCCCTGATTTCAATAATTTTGTCCGTCATTCTGTTTTCAGGATGCAAAGACTTTCTGGATGTAAAACCACAAGGCTTAATCACGCAGGAAGCATTCCCAACAACACCAGAGGATGCCCTTCTAGCCACTAATGGAGTTTATGCCACACTCAGGTCATGGCATTATCATTCAGGAGGATACCCAATACTCGACATCATGTCGGATGACACCCGAAAGGGAAGCAATCCCAACGATCAGGCCAGCAACCTTAACCCATATGATGATTTCACTTTTTCGCCAACGCAAGACGGACTTGACCGGTGGTGGGCAACCCTATATGAAGGCATCAAAAGGGCCAATGTCGTATTGGAGAAAGTTCCGGCAATAAGCATGGATGAGCAGCTGAAAAACCGTTACCTTGCTGAAGCCTCCTTCCTCAGGGCCTTATACTATTTTGATCTTGTGCGTGCATGGGGAGGCGTACCTAAGGTTACTACCGTTACACCACCATTAAAACTCGAGCGGTCATCAAGAGACGATATTTACAGTCTTATTATCAGCGATCTCGAATTTGCTGTTTCTCATCTTCCTAATAAAAGCGCCTATGCAGCCAACGATATGGGGCGGGCATCGCTTGGTGCTGCACATGCACTGCTTGCGAAAGTTTATCTGTTCAACAAAGAGTATGTAAAAGCAGAGGAACATACACTTGCCGTAATTAACGGAACCGAATTTTATGATCTGGAACCTGACTTCACAAACGCCAACAGCAAATGGGGCGAACACGGAATGGAATCAGTTTTTGAAATTGGAGCCATGGAAACCGAGGGAAACATTGGCAACCAATATGCAAATACTCAGGGAGTCCGCGGAACACCCAACAGAGGCTGGGGTTTTAACCGGCCAACCCAAAACCTCAGGTTTTCGTTTGAAGACGGCGACCCCCGACTTGATGCTACCATTATTGATCTGGGTGAAGTGCTCGACGGCGTGGAAATACTGGGCGACGGTACCACACCGGATGTTACGTTGGATGAGAATGGAAATGTGATTGAGGTTGAATGCTATAATCAAAAAGTGTGGATACCCGGATCATCAACAAATACTCAGTTTGGTCACAACCGCAGAATCATCCGGTTTGCTGATGTTTTGCTCATGGCTGCAGAGGCAATGAACGAAAATGGGAAGCCTGCTGATGCACTTATATATCTCAACCGGGTCAGGCAGCGTGCACGCAATGGAAACAATGACATTCTGCCCGACATAACTGTAACTGCCAAAGATGAACTCCGAAACCTCATTCTTCTCGAACGCAGACATGAACTTGCCCTTGAAGGTCATCGTTTCTGGGATCTTGTCCGCACGGGAAAAGCAGCCGAAATACTTGGCCCGCTTGGATTTGTAACAGGCCAGCACGAACTTTTGCCTGTTCCTCAGAATGAAATAGATATTTCTCAAGGATCTTTAACCCAAAACCCTAATTGGTAATTATTTAAATGTTTTATTAACCTAATCTAAATCTTTACACTATGAAAAAAAAGTTTGTAATCCTAAGCCTTATGCTTGCCCTTGGCGTCATTGGCCTCAGCCTTCAAAGCTGCAAAAAAGATGATCCGGTAGACCTTACCCTAAAAACTCTGGTTGCCGGTGACATTGACCTCAATGGTGCTACCTCGCCCAACACTGTGCCCACAAAGCCAACGATAACGGCCACGTTCAGCACTGATGTTGATCCACTGACTGCAACTACTGCAAACATTATGCTCACTCAGGATTATGACGGTGCCAACATCACCATCACAATCACCACCAATAAGAATGTGGTAACTATAGTTCCTGAAGGTGACCTTAGCAATGGTGCTCTCTATAAACTCGACATGAAAGGCGGTATCAAGTCAACCGAAGGTAAATTTCTTACTGACCTGAGTCGTACCTTTACTACCATTGGAACCTTTGTTCCGACAGGAGTTATTGCCCATTGGCCTTTTGAGGACAACGCAAACGATGCAGTTGGCAGTTTTGACCCTGCAGCCAGCGGTATAGTTGCTATCACCTACACTCCTTCGCGCAATGCAACCGCAGGAAAAGCGGCAACATTCAACGGAACTACCAGCATCATCGAAATTCCCAATGGTGATCAACTGATGAACACCAATAATTTCACGATCTCTTTCTGGGTGAAAGCCGTTTCGGCCGGAATCGATCATGGCCACTTTGTTATGGGACTAGGGGCATTCTACGGTTTCCAGTATGAGATCTTTGGAGCTTATGACGGAGCAAAATTTGCCTTCCGCTATGGCCTCGAAAATGGCGAAACTACTTCTGAAGACATGTGGTTCCCGGCTCTTGCTACAGATAACACCAACGGAGGCTGGCAAGGATGGGACTTTGCAAAAAGTCTGACCGCAGATGAAATGATCGCTTTGCTTAAGGACAATTGGTTGCATGTTACCTACACCTATGACAGTCAGGCAAAAAAGGGTATCTTGTATTACAATGGCGAAAAAATGAAAAGCTTCGATTTCAACCTATGGCCTGAAGGAGATGCCAAAACAACTGTTACAGGACTTAAATACGGAGGTGTTGCCCCCGAAGTTGTTAACGAACTGGCCTTTGGTTTCATCCATTCTCGCGCAGGAACCCTTTGGGACAACGAACCCTGGGGTGGCTATGATTTCCCTGGAGCAAACCACTTTAAAGGTCAGCTTGATGACATTCGTATTTTCCACAAAGTGCTTACTCCGGTTGAAATTCAACTTATGTACGACTCTGAAAAATAGTGGTTAGTGGATTAAATAGTGTTTCAGGAGGGAAGGGCACCCCCCTTCTCTCCTTTTTTTTTAAAATCTTTGGCTCTGAACAACATAAATATGAATAAACATGTAACTGGTTTAATCGTTTTGCTTTTGTCGGTATTGTTTTATCAATCCTGCAAGAAACAAAATGATCATAATGACAAAGGTATCATTCAGATTAATAAAGCATTTAGCGGAAACATCACGCTTGCGACCAATAAAACAGCAGAAGACATAGTGATTGAGCCTATCATAGTGATCGAATGTTCCTCTGCTATTGATGTTCAAAAAGCCAGTTCATTGACATCACTGAAAGCAGAAAACGGTTCTTCATACGTGGAGATTGAAATTATTCAATCTCAACCATTGTCGTTTGAAGTGAAAGTTAAATCCAAACTTGATTATCAAACCATCTACGAACTAAGCATCGCACCGGGGATTTTAGGTAAAAACGGTGAGACGTTTGCTGGTGTAAGTTACCGATTCATTACTGAGACCGGCAAACTGGTGGTTAGCAGTATCATGGTTAATGGACTTAATATGCTTAACCAGCAGATTGTTCGTGAAGTGCCTTTTGATAACACTCAGATCGAAGTCATATTCAATGAACCACTTAATCAGACAAATTTAGCAACACACTTCACCTTGTTGCCCGGAAACAACCTTTCTGTTCAACCAGGTGCTGACGGAAAATCCGTGATAATAAAACCAAATTCCCCTTTAAGCTATTATACAAAGCATCGGTTATTGATTTCATCACAGCTTCAATCAGCTAATGGCTTTACATTTAATGGGTTTAACGGTTACTTCATAACAAACCTCGACTCAACAGACAAGTTTTCTCCGCTAAGTGACGAATCGTTGCTCGACCTGGTGCAAAGCACAACATTCAGATTCTTCTGGGATTATGCTCATCCGGTTAGTGGTATGGCAAGAGAAAGATTGGGTTCGGGTGAGACTGTAACCACAGGTGGTAGCGGTTTTGGAATCATGGCAATTCCAATGGCAGTTGAAAGAGGCTTTATTACCCGTGATCAAGCCATCGAACGACTTCAGACGATACTTGGTTTTCTTGCCACTGCTGATCGTTTTCATGGTGTATGGCCACACTGGATGAACGGAACTACCGGAAAAACGATTCCCTTTTCCACCAACGACAACGGTGCTGATCTGGTGGAAACTTCTTTCATGGCCGCCGGTTTATTGACCGTCAGGCAGTATCTTGACCCTGTAAATCATTCGGAAAATGAATTAATCACCCAAATTAATACCTTGTTGGACGAGATTGAATGGAACTGGTTTACCCGCGGTGGTCAGGATGTACTCTATTGGCACTGGTCGCCAACAGTTGGATGGGCCATGAACATGCAGGTAAAAGGATATAACGAGGCTCTGATTACCTATTTTATGGCCGCAACTTCTGAAACCTTTCCCGTCCCAGCCTCAGTATATCATAGCGGATGGGCCTCATCGTCCTATTTTGTAAATGGGAAAACCTTTTATGGATACGAATTACCATTAGGTTTCGATTTTGGAGGGCCACTTTTCTTTGCACATTACTCTTTTTTAGGTCTTAACCCTACAAACCTAAGTGACCAGTATGCCAATTACTGGACACAAAATGTAAACCACACACTGATAAACAGACAACACTGCATTGAAAACCCATTTAACCGTACCGGTTACAGCAGCTCGATGTGGGGCCTCACGGCCAGTGATGATCCCAACGGATATGCTGTGCACGAACCTGTTTCGGGACGCGACAACGGAACCATCACTCCAACAGCAGCCTTGTCTTCATTCCCATACACACCAGATCATTCAATGGAAGCACTCAAATTCTTCTATTACACACTCGGCGATAAGCTTTGGGGTCAGTATGGCTTCTATGATGCATTCAACCCCCACGAAGGCTGGTGGGCTGATTCGTATCTTGCAATCGATCAAGGTCCTATATTGATTATGATTGAAAACCACCGGTCGGGTCTGCTTTGGGAGCTATTCATGTCGGCACCAGAAACTCAGTCAGCAATGAACAAATTAGGTTTTATACGTTAACTTTCAATTAGTTCCAAACTCAATAACACATGAAAAGATCAAAGCTCGTTTTCATCGGCATCGTGATGGTACTCATCCTGACACAAGCATGCACTCAGAACAAACCTAATGCAACAAATGACCTTGACAGGAAGGTAGATTCGGTGCTCTCACTGATGACCCTGGAGGAAAAAATCGGACAAATGACACTGTTTACCAGCGACATGGATCAAACAGGTGCATTTATCAGAAAGGAGTACGAAGAAGATATTAAAAGCGGCAGAGCAGGAGCTATTTTCAATGCCTATGGTGTTGCCTATACCCGAAAGTTGCAGGAAATGGCGGTTAACAATACGCGACTGGGCATTCCTTTGATTTTTGGTTATGACGTGATTCACGGCCACCGGACAATCTTTCCGGTGCCACTGGCTGAGGCTGCCAGTTGGGATCTAACGGCCATAGAAGAAGCTGCAAGAATAGCGGCTATTGAAGCGAGTGCAGAAGGATTGCACTGGACATTTGCCCCAATGTGCGACATATCTCGTGATCCACGTTGGGGACGCATAGTTGAGGGTGCCGGTGAAGATGTTTACCTGGCTTCAGAAATTGCACGTGCACGTGTCCGCGGTTTTCAGGGTGAAGGTATCGGCTCACTGAATTCTGTTGTAGCATGCGTGAAGCATTATGCAGCTTATGGTGCACCACAGGCCGGACGCGATTACCACAGCGTAGACATGTCGGAGCGCACACTCCGCGAAACATTTCTACCACCTTACAAAGCTGCCCTTGATGAAGGGGCACTGACCGTAATGACCTCTTTCAACGACCTTAACGGAATACCGGCAACTGCCAGTAAATATCTGATGACCGAAATATTGAGAGACGAATGGGGTTTTGAAGGTTTTGTGGTGACTGATTACACCAGCATCATGGAACTGATGTTTCACGGAGTGGCAGGTGATACCCTCGAAGCCTCCAGACTCTCTATCGAAGCCGGAGTGGACATGGACATGCAGGCAGGCTTTTATCAGAAAGCCCTTCCGCAACTCGTCAGAAACGGTAAAGTCAGCGAAGAGCTTATTAACACCGCTGTTCGCAGGATACTCAAAGTAAAATTCATGCTCGGACTTTTTGAAGATCCGTTCAGGTTCTGTTCCGAAGAACGTGAAAAAACACTTGTAATGTCAGCTGACAATTTAGAAGCAGCCCGCGATATGGCCCGAAAATCTGCAGTACTGCTGAAGAATGAAAACAATCTGCTTCCATTATCCAAAGACCTGAAAACAATTGCTGTTATCGGCCCGATGGCCGATGCGCAGCGTGATATGATCGGCAGCTGGTCAGCAGCAGGAGATTGGACAAAATCAATAACCCTGCTTACGGGTATCAGAGAAGCCGTATCGCAAAGCCGGATCATCCATGCAATGGGTTGTACAACAGACGGTACCGATATGAAAGGTTTTAAAGAAGCAGTGGATGCTGCCAGACAAGCGGATGTTGTTGTGCTTGCATTAGGTGAAAACTATTGGATGTCGGGTGAAGCCGCAAGCCGGGCCGATATTGGCCTTCCGGGCGTACAACAAGAACTGGCTGACGAAATCCTGAAAACGGGCAAACCTATTGTTGTTGTGCTATTTACCGGAAGACCACTTACGATAAACAAACTTCAGCAACATGCACAATCAATTCTTTTGGGTTGGTTTCCTGGGACAATGGGCGGTTCTGCCCTTGCCGACATTCTGTTTGGCGACTTTAACCCATCGGGCAGGCTTCCGGTAACTTTCCCGGCACATGTGGGTCAGGTACCTATCCATTACGATATGCGCAATACAGGCAGGCCTTTCGATGCCAATAACAAGTACACTTCAAAATATCTGGATGTGCCAAATGAGCCATTGTATGAATTTGGTTTTGGGCTCGGATATACAACTTTTGAATGGTCAGAACTATCGGTGAACCAAACATCCATGAGTGAACAAGACTCTGTAAAAGTAAGTATTCAGGTCACTAATTCCGGTTTAATGACAGGAACCGAAACCGTACAATTATACATACACGATCCTGTTGCTTCGGTGGCCCGTCCGGTCAAACAACTTAAAAAGTTCATGCAGCTGACCCTTGAACCAGGTCAAACAGGTGTGGCCGAATTCTATATAAACAGTCTCGATCTGTCGTTTTTTAGGGCTGATATGAGCTTTGGAACGGAAAAAGGTAATTATATGATTATGGTAGGGCCGAGTTCCAACACAATCAGATCAGCAAAAATTGAGTTGATATAAGAAACTTGAAAAACACTGACTGACACGTGTTTATTTGACTGTTAATTTTAATCTTTGTCATTTGTATGGAAATCCCTGGGATTTGACATTATTGTTTCTGTAAATAGCGCATTTAGTTTTACTTACGTTTCGGAAGTGAAAATTCCTCAGGAAAATACAACACAACCCATTATTAAATCACGGTGAATGTCAACATGAAATCAAGTGATATAATGAGCTTAATTTTCAAACTTATATACTGTTTTTCCATTTGCTTAACCTTGCAGGGCGGCAAAGCCTCTGCTCAGGATTTGACATTATTTGGCAATGACGTTTTCAAGCAAGATGGGGACAGCCTTCCCTACCGCATAATGTTACCCCATAATCACCAGCATTCAGATAAGTTGCCGGTGATTATTTTTCTCCATGGCTCGGGCGAACGAGGAGCAGATAATCAAAAACAACTACTTCACGGGGGAAGTTTATTTGCATCCGATATTAACATCATCAATAATCGTGCAGTGGTTATTTTCCCCCAATGCCCTTTAGACGATTATTGGGCAAGAGTGGAAAGGACCACCGACAGTACCGGAACAATTAGTTTTAACTTCCAGCCGGAACTTGAGCCCACCAATGCAATGAGATTGCTTATGGGGTTGATTGACGAAATCTGGAACCAAAGCTGGGCCGATACAAACCGGTTCTATGTTGGCGGGCTTTCGATGGGCGCCATGGGGACTTACGAACTACTTTACCGGCGTCCTGGCCGATTTGCTGCAGCAATTGCCATTTGCGGAGGAACCAACCTTTCCGTTGTTCAATCTTTTGCCAATGATGTGCCTCTGTGGATTTTTCATGGAACGGACGACCCAATCGTTGCAGTCTCCTTTTCAGAACAAATCGCTGAAACAATCAAAAACCTTGGTGGAAATCCCAGACTTAGTCTTTACGAAGGCGTTGGTCATGGGTCATGGGAAAACGCTTTTGCCGAACCGGAGTTGCTGAATTGGTTATTCTCTCATAAAAAACAATAAGCCAGACTTAATATACCACCGATAGAGCAACTATTGTGATTAAGTTTTTTCTCCAACAGTAATTACTGAAATACGTTTTTTACCATCCATGCGTACCATAAGCGGCTCAGTAAAACGGATATGTTTGTACCAATTCGTTTCTTTTATGATCTCTTGTTTTCCAAGTAATTCCCAGTTGATGAAACTTTTTGAGATTTCTGGTTGCACCGTAAAATAACCCACATTCATTGAAGTTACATTGTGAAAAAAATGTGACCCTGAAGAGGCATCCAGCGGAAAATCCTCGAGGCTGGTCTCCACGATCACCCTTGCATTGGATATTTGTGGCCAATTGACCGGTATTCCAATCCATCTGTCACGTGTACCCCATCTGCCGGGTCCTATGAGAAGATAAGGAAGCGCATTGCTAAACATCAATTCATTTAGTTGACTAATCTCTTTGGCCATATCCTCTGTAAAACGCTTATCAAATTTATTCTTGTCCACAAAAATCACATCTCTGATATTATTGATAAGACCATTACCCATACCTTTTTCAGAGAACAGCACAATATCCTCCTGTTTTATTTTATCCATCTCAACCACATAATCATCAGCGCTGCCAATCAGTGGTTTGATCTGAAGCAAATAAAAGGAACATCGGCCGTTTTCATCACGGTTCAGATCAAGGGCAAATTCGATTTCAACTGCAGTTCCAAGTGCTTCTTTAACTACATCAAGCACAACTTCGAGCGTTTGAGCAAGTGGGGTGTAGTTATATTTAAGCACGTTGGCAAAGTTTACAATACGCGGGCCGGGTTTGCTTATACCGGGATAAATCGTATTGTTGTCAGCGCTGTAAACCGATGCGCAATGACGAAGAGTTCCATGCCTCTCGGCAACACTAATGTCGAGGCTTTCCAGACCTGCCATGTCACCCTCAAGCAGGTTAGGTTCGGTACGTGCAAGGTCAACAGCCAGAAAATTTACCTGTGAGTTTTTAAACTGATCTTTGGGTGAGTTGATATCGAGGTTGGGATAGCGGGGAGAGAAGCGGTAAGCCTTATTTCCTTCAACAACATATTTTCCAAGACCCAAAGCTGCTATTGCAAAACCTTCTTCGGGCTTCATGTGTGCAAACGGATAGTAATTATAGGATTGAGCCACACCACTAACATGCGGATAATAATACTGATCATATTGCTGACCGACCAATTCCTGAATAACGACGGCCATCTTTTCTTCTTCGATTTTATAGTGAATAGCATTCACATAACCCCTTGCAACGTCAGAATAAACCGAAGCAAATACCAGTTTAATTGCATTTGCCAGTTGTTCCAGCCGAATCTCGATGTCAGGGTGGCTGTTGGGTAAAATATATGTTTCAAAAATCCCGGCAAATGGTTGCGCAAGGCTGTCTTCAAACAGTCCTGAAGATCTGATTGCCAATGGTTTGTTGATTTGAATCAACAAGCTTCTCAGCCGTTTCATTAAAGTTGGTGTCAGTTTTCCCTGAATGAAGCTTCTCTTGATCTCTTCATAGTCTGTTTCACGAACAACAAGTTCAATAAGGTTGTTACGTTCTAAAAACAACTGGAACTCCTCGGTGCCTATCAACGAAGTTTTTGGTGTGCGAATATTGATATCAGGGACCTGCTGCGAAAAATCGTAGTTATGGATAAGGGTATTGATAAATGCAAGTCCACGGCCTTTGCCTCCGAGCGAACCGTCGGCAAGGCTCACGATATTTTTCTCATCTGCGATGGCTGACTCCTCGTAGGGAATGATTTTTCCAACATTCTGTTCGTTCCTGAATTGCTGAATCATCTCAATGAGTTCATTCCTAAGCTCTTCCGGATTTTCGTAGTCAGTAACCTTTTTAGGATTGATGATTTTTGCAACCCGGATTTCGCCACGGGCCATCAGCCACAATGAAAAATGATTGCGGTGGGCATGATACAACAACGACTCAGCCGGTATGGTACGCAGGTTGACTTCGAACTCTTTAAGGGTGCGTGCCTGCGCTATCTGCCGACCAAACCTGTCGCGATAGATAAAGTTGCCAAAGCCAAGATAATGCGTAATAAAACTCTGAAAATCCTGCGATAGGGTTTCGCTGTTTTTATCAATAAAAGTTGATTTATACCGATATGCTACTTCTGAATTTGCTGGGTCTGATGATTGTATAATTGTTGGCAATTCGCTGATCATCCCTTTGGCAAACCGCACAAGTTCAACGCCTGCATTCTCATCCTGCAATCCATTACGGTCAAACTTCATGTCAGTGATCAGACACAGCATATATTCACGAAACTCACGCAAAATGTGGCATGCTTCCTCATAGGAGCTGGCGAGCAATATCTTGGGCCGTGCCCTCATGCGCAACACCTTGTAAAGTTCGTCTGTAGTTACGTCATCAATAATGCGCCGAGTCTGCTCCATCACAATCTTATACAGCATGGGCAGGTAACGTGAGTAATATTTTGGTGAGTCTTCTACAAGCAGAATGACCCTGACAAGACCGACACGTGTGTCATTAACAACATTGATCCGGTCTTCAACCATTTTGATCATTGAAAAAAACACATTTGAATCACCGTTCCAACTGAAAATCCGGTCGATGCTCAGGGTATTTTTGGCCACATTCTGGAAATATGCTATCTCAGTATTGCTGTTCAGCAGAAAGAAAATGGGGATATAGGGGAATTCCTTTTTAATTTTACGGCTCATGTCGACCGGAGTCTTTTTATCCACACTTACCATAAAGATAATCAGATCAAAGTGTTTGGATCTGAGCACTTCTAATGTTTCAGCAAAGGTGGTCACCCCGGTAATTCTGGGCACCGAGGTAAGGTTCAATTGGTGATAATGTCCCAAAACATGCTCCGAAAACCTACCTTCCCTTTCGATAGAGTAGGCATCATAGAGGTTTGAAACAAGCAGTATTTCCTTCACCTTAAAGGTCATAAGGTCGTGGTATATGTCGCGGTCAGAGTTGTTTTTATTGAGAAACTTCTGAAGAAGTTGCCTGCTGATGACCTGCGGTGTTTCTTCACCTTCTGGTTTGGATTGCCCGGTGACTTTATCGCCTAAAAAAACTTTGCCGGTGAGTGAGTTCAGGTAACCGCTGATCATGCTGGCCAGATTCAGCAGCAGATCACGTTCTTCTTCCAGAAAGGGGCCTTCGTCGCACTCAGGAAATTCCTTTGTATAGCATATGTCAATGCTGCCTCGTTTTCCATCAATGGTTTCAAATTCCTGCATCTGTCGCCATGGTGAGAGGGCAAAACCAGGAGAAAGGTACACATCTTTGCCAAAAATGATTCTGGCTCCGGTAAAGGCAGGGTATTGCCATCCGTCGGGAAGAATCATGCATATATGCTTTAAGGTCTCTTCGGGACCTTTATTTTCGCGTATAATCTGAGTAGTACGGTTCAGTGTGGCCAGTTCTTTCAGGCGTTCAAGGTTTTCGGCCCTGAGCTGTTCGAACCTGCCGCTAAGATCTTGTGCTGGCGTCATGTTTTACAGGAAATTGCTACCTGCAAATGTAATGGTTTGCAGCCAACAAAAGCACACAAAATAACTGTGAAATCAAGTTAAGACACAAGTGAAAACTATACGGGCATCATTAAATTATGTCAGCAGCAACAACAGCAGCCTCATAAAGTGCATCTGGGTTGAGGCCATGGGCCACCCCTTTGTGCTGGCAGAAAAACAAAAGATCTTGTGTACTCAGGTTGCCCACCATTTCATCAGCTGCTGTCGGACAGCCTCCCAATCCATTGAGGACGGTTTCATAGCTTCTGACACCTGCTTCCCAGGCAGCTTCAAGTTTGGTGTAAGCCAGAGAAGGTTTTGTGTGCAGATGCAGGCCAAAATCCACTTCAGGATAAGTTGGAATCAGTTTTTCGTAGATACAGTGTATCTTATCAGGAGTTGCATCGCCGAGTATGTCGGAAAGAGGCATCCGTCTGACTCCCATTTCGTAGAGCAAACCGGCTTTGTCAATAACCATTCCGATACTCCAGTCATCACCATAGGGGTTTCCCAGTCCCATAGAAAGATATATCACGGCATCAAACCGGCCAGAAGCAAGTTCAAGAATTTCTCTGAGGGTTTCCAATGAGCCTTTCTCATCAGTGTTGAGGTTACGCCGCAGGAAGGTAGGAGAAACGGAAAAAGGATATGAAATACAGTTCACCTGGGGAAAATCCAGTGCCTGCCTAACTCCTCTTTTGTTAACCACCAAAACCATGATCTCGGGCTTCTTTTCCTGAAATTGCAGCTTATTTAACACCTCACCCGTGTCGGCCATTTGCGGAATTGTCCGTGCCGAAACAAAACTACCTGTATCAAGAGTATTAAATCCAACCTTAAGTAATGCATTGATATATTTGACTTTGTTTTCCGAAGAAATAGGTGTTTTAATACCCTGCATGGCATCGCGTGCCGTTTCGGTAATATGAATCATGGTTGACTGAATGTCTGATTATAGGTTATCGAAAAAATGTTGTTTGTTTCAGAGGATCTTCAGAGAATAAAAAATATTTCACCCTATTCCCTGCCCGATAATGATTTTGGTATCCTTCCCTGATTAATGGACTCGGAGCGTAGTTTTCGTCCGACGATTCGTTCTACCATTTTCCCGGTTTTCAGAATGCGGTCAACGTCAAGGTTTGTTTCGATGCCCATTTCGTCCATCATCACTACCATGTCTTCGGTAGAAACAAGGCCAACATTAAGTGAATCCTTGTAATAATACTCGCCGGTTCCTGAAACAGGCACACCATCGACAAAATTTGCAGGCTGTCCGCCAATTCCGCCCATCGTTGATTCATAATTGGTCATTCCTGCCTGCAGGGCTGCCAAAACGTTCGCAAGTCCAAATCCACGTGTAGTATGCAGGTGAACAATGTGTTTATGTGGGTTTTGCACCTTGTCAAGCAGCATACTGAAGTAGCGGTATATTCTGTCAGGTGAAGCCGAGCCATCATGGTCGGCATGTTCAACATCGCTTGCCCCAATATCAAGCCAGCGCTGCGTGAATTCAACTGCACGCTCGAGTTTTGTCGGTCCTTCGATCGGACAACCCCAGATCGTGCTCACTGTTCCGTTCACTTTTAGTCCTGCATCAAGAGCTTTGGGAATCCACTTCTCACCCATTCTGAAATACTCATCAATAGTAAGTCCTGAGTTTTTAAACTGGTGCGATTCGCTTGTGCTGACCATGAGCAAAATCCTGTCGGGCCCGTAGCCCTCTCTGCGCGCTTCAATAGCTCTTTCAATGGCTTTTTCGCGAATAGTAATGGCCGTTAGTGAAACATCAGGCAATAAATGTGCAATACGTTTACTACTTCTTATAAGCCGGAACAATTCATCTGCATCTTTAAACTGTGGCATGCCGGATGGATTGCCGAAATTGGTCACCTCTATATGTTTAAACCCACATAACATAAGTTCCTCAGCAAGCCAAAGCTTGGCAGCTGTCGGAATATATTTCTCTTCGTGCTGAAAACCATCACGAACCGTTATGTCTCCGATAACAACTTTTTTGGGATAATTCATCTTGTTCAATCTTTGGTTGGTATTAAGAACTGGCATATTTGATGCGCTAAAATATGCAGTTTTTTTCATTTGTACAAACTTATTGAAAATGTGTGCCTAAAGCTTGAAAAGAAAATTATTATTCGTCGAAACACCAATTTAATGAAACCAATTCATTGGGCTAATTGTTTTTATTTAACTTTACAACCGATCAACACAACTTCACCTGACCCTATACAGAGGTTTGGTGAAAACTCATGCATTAACTTAAAGCAACATCTGGTCTTGTATACATTAAAAACAAAAATCGACACCAATTCGGCTGAATTCAGGCAGAATCGAAAGGCATATCTCGCTTTGATGGAACAATACCGAAACGTACTGAAACAGTCAACAGCCGGAGGCAGCGAGGAAGCCATCAGCAGGCATCATGAGCGCGGAAAACTTTTGGCACGTGAGCGTATCAACCTCCTTGTCGACCCGAACACTCCATTTCTGGAGCTATCCCCTATGGCTGCTTATGATCTTTACGACAATGGTTTTCCTTCTGCCGGAATTGTCACCGGCATTGGCGTCGTTCACGGAAGGGAGACGGTCATCATTGCCAATGATGCCACGGTGAAGGGCGGAACGTATATGCAATATACTATTAAAAAACACCTCAGGGCGCAGGAAATTGCCATGGAGAACGGGCTTCCATGTGTTTATATGGTTGATTCAGGCGGAGCTTTTCTTCCTGAGCAAGACACTGTTTTTCCCGACCGCGACCATTTTGGAAGGTTCTTCTACAATCAGGCCAGAATGTCGGCAATGGGCCTTGCCCAAATCGCAATTGTCATGGGATCATGCACAGCCGGAGGAGCTTATGTTCCGGCCATGAGCGACGAGACTATTATTGTGCGCAATCAGGGTACCATTTTCTTGGGAGGGCCACCGCTTGTGAAAGCGGCTACAGGCGAGGAAGTAACAGCCGAAGACCTTGGCGGAGCCGATGTTCATACTTCGGTATCCGGGGTAGCTGACCATATGGCAGAAAACGACACCCATGCCATTCAGATCTGCCGAAACATCTTCGAAAACCTTAAACCTGCTGAAAAACAAAAACTTGACCTTGTTTCACCAGCCGATCCGCTGTATGACCCCGAAGAACTCTATGGGATTGCTCCGATCGACCTTCGGAAACTGGTCGATCCGCGGGAAATCATCATGCGTATGGTTGACGAGAGCCGTTTCCACGAATTCAAAGCCCGCTATGCAACAACAGTTGTTACAGGTTTCGCACATATTATGGGATTTCCGGTAGGTATTATCGCCAACTATGGTGTGCTTTTCTCTGAGTCTGCCCTGAAGGTTACTCACTTCATACAATTGTGCACTTCGCGAAACATCCCGCTGGTTTTTCTGCAGAATATCACAGGATTTATGGTAGGCAAAGAATTTGAAAGAGGAGGCATAGCCAAGGACGGCGCAAAAATGGTACATGCTGTTTCAAATACCAACGTGCCCAAGTTTACAGTCATTTTCGGTGGGTCTTTCGGAGCCGGAAATTACGGCATGGCTGGCAGGGCTTTCGGTCCAAGGCTCCTATTTATGTGGCCTAATGCAAAAATATCCGTAATGGGAGGCGAACAGGCTGCCAATGTTCTGGTCACAGTCAAAGCCGACCAATACCGCGAGAAAGGGATGGAAATGCCTTCTGCAGAAGCCGATAAAATGCGACAGACCATTCTGGCAAAATACGAACGGGAGGGTTCAGCCTACTACAGCACAGCCCGTTTATGGGACGACGGAATCATTGATCCCGCCGACACCAGGAAAATACTTGCTATGGGAATTGCGACCTCAATCAACAAACCTTATCCTGCTCAACAATTTGGTGTTTTCAGAATGTAAATCCATGCATAATTTCACAACCATCGAAATTGAAAAAAAAGGCCGCTACGCTACCATTTGGCTCAGCAGGCCCGAAAAGCATAATGCACTTAATGCATTGATGATTGAGGAACTGGCAGCCGCGTTTGATGTCTGCATTGACGATTCCGGTCTGCGACTGATTATTTTGCGCGGCAAAGGTCGCTCCTTTTCGGCCGGTGCCGACCTCAACTATATGAAAGATATTGCCGGTTACGGTCATGATCAGAATTATAAGGATGCATTGCGGCTGGCCTCGCTGTTCGAAAAAGTCTATACATGTCCGAAACCGGTGATTGCATTCGTTCACGGATCAGCTTTTGGAGGTGCCAATGGTCTGTCGGCTGCCTGCGACATCGTTTTGGCGGATATTGACACAACTTTTGCGTTTACTGAAGTAAAAATTGGTATTACACCTGCTACTATTTCCCCTTATGTGATCAGGCGCTGCGGTGAAGCTGCTGCACGCGAACTGATGCTTACCGGAAGAAGATTCTCGGCCGATGAAGCTTATCGTTTTCTACTGGTCAATAAAGTTGTTAGTACTGAAACCCTGGAAATTGAATTGCATCACTATACTGATTTGCTTCTGTCCAGTGGCCCTCAAGCCGTTGAACAATGCAAAAAACTCATCCGTGTGGTTTCGTCTACCGCAAGCGATACCAGCGAACTTATGCGCTTTACAGCCAACATGATAGCTTCTCAGCGTGCTTCCGAAGAAGGACAGGAAGGCATTAACTCATTCTTCGATAAAAGAAAACCAAACTGGGTTCAACCATGACCGAGAACATCCGGAATATCAATAAAGTACTCATTGCCAACAGAGGCGAAATCGCTGTCAGGATCATACGCACCCTGAAGAAAATGAATATTGCCTCTGTAGCAGTTTTTTCTGAAGCTGACCGTGAATCATTGCATGTGCATATGGCAGATGAAGCCTGGTTTTTGGGTGATGGGCCGCTCAGCGAAACTTACCTTAACATTGAACGGATTATGGATATTGCCTCTAAATCAATATCTTGCGCCATTCATCCGGGCTACGGTTTTCTTTCGGAACACCCAGGACTTGTTAGTGCCTGCGAAGAAGCCAATATCATTTTCATTGGACCCGACAGCAGATCCATCAAATTGATGGGCAACAAGATTGCTGCACGTGAATTCGCTGTGGAATGCGGATTGCCAGTAACCATGGGAATCACCGGAACCAAAACCGATATCATGGAAAATGCCCACACCATACCTTTCCCTGTACTGGTGAAAGCCGCTGCCGGTGGTGGTGGCAAAGGCATGCGTATAGTAAGAGAACCGTCAGAATTGCAACATGTTCTTGAAACTACATCAAGAGAAGCGTCCAGCTACTTCGGCGATGGCTCCGTTTATCTCGAACAATATATAGAGGAACCCCGTCATATTGAAATTCAGGTATTAGGCGACCATTACGGAAATGTGATACATCTTTTCGAAAGAGAATGCTCGGTTCAGCGGAGATATCAGAAAATTATCGAAGAATCCCCTTCCCCTACCCTTACCCCCGAAGTACGTGCAAAAATGGGTGCCGCGGCAGTGGCCATATGCAGTAAGATTGCATATAGAAGTGCAGGTACCATTGAGTTTCTGGTAGACAAAAATCTAGACTTCTACTTCCTCGAAATGAATACACGCATTCAGGTGGAACATCCTGTAACAGAAATGGTAACCGGAGTAGATCTGGTGGAAGAACAGATACATATTGCATCCGGAGTACCTTTACGTTACAGACAGGATGAACTGCAACAAAAGGGACATGCCATCGAATGCCGTATTTATGCCGAGAATCCTTCCAAAAACTTCATGCCTTCACCGGGATGGATCACCTTGTATCACGAGCCGCAAATGCTAGGGTTGAGGATTGACAGTGCCATAGACCGGCCACAGCAGGTACATAGTTTTTTTGATCCGATGATCAGCAAGCTGATTGCCTATGGCAAAACAAGAAATGAAGCCATGAACAAAGCCACACATGCACTCGAATATTATATCATTCACGGCATCAGCACAAACATTTCTTATCTGAATCAAATGCTGAAACACCCTTCGTTTGTTGTCAATAAAATCAGCACAAAATTTTGTGATGAACATACCATTGAATTGTTGCAACAAATTGAAAAGCAAAAATCATTCATTCAGACGTCCATACCAATTTCATCGTTCTTAATGTTCGACCTGAATAAAACAAAACTTGGGGGTACCGACAACCTCTGGGAAGAGATTGGTTACTGGAGAAACAGGATGCATCTGATGATTCAGATGGATGGCAATGCCTACCCTGTGGATATTGATTACCTTAAGGACGGAACTATCAAAGGCAAAGCTTCAGGAATCCCGTTTGAGGCCCGGCTGAATCATTATGCTGATGGAAAGCTGAATTTAGAAGTTTCCGGAAGACCTGTTGAGGCTTATGTTTCGTATGATTCAGAAGGTCATGCACAACTCAGCATTCACGGACACATCTTTAATTTGCTTCGTAACGACCTCCTCAACGATTCAGCTGATTATTCGTCGGGTGATACAGGACAGGAAAACGGCAGTCTTTTTGCCCCTATGCCCGGAAAAGTAATCAAAGTACATGTGCAGGATGGTGACGAGGTTAAACGCGGCAGTATATTATTGGTTGTGGAAGCCATGAAAATGGAAAACAATATCGTTGCCACCAACCACGCTAAAGTTGACAAAGTAAATGTTAAAGAAGGGGACATGGTGGACACCAAAACCCAACTCATTCATCTGACCGAATTTGAACAAAAACAATAACCATGAATTTTGATCTATCACAGGAACACGAACTCATCCGGCAAACCGTAAGGGAGTTTGCTGAAAGAGAAATAAGGCCGGTTGCCAAGGATCTTGATGAGCACGCCGAGTTTTCTTCCACACTTACCATGCGGATGGGCGAACTTGGTCTGTTTGGCATGTATCTGCCCGAGAAATACGGTGGACAAGGACTCGATACATTATCCTATATCATTGCCGTTGAGGAAATAGCCAGAATCGACGGCTCACAGGCCGCTACTCTTGCCGCCCACAACTCACTTGGTATAGGCCCATTGTACTATTACGGCACTGAAGAACAAAAACAGAAATACCTTCCTTTGCTGTGCACGGGTGAAGCCTTGTGGAGTTTTGGACTTACCGAACCCGGTGCAGGTTCCGACTCAAGGGGATCAAAAACTACCGCCGAACACATCGATGGCAACTGGGTAATCAACGGTTCCAAGATTTTTATCACCAACGGCGCCTCTGAAATGAGCATTGGATGCACCGTGCAGGCTGTTTCAGCCAATGTTGAAGGTAAAAAGGAATTCACTACCATTATAGTGGAAAAGGATACTCCCGGATTCACACGCCGTGCCATGCATGGAAAAATGATGTGGCGGGCCAGCGATACAGCCGAACTCTTTTTTGATGACTGCCGTGTACCCGAAACAAACCTCCTTGGAAAGGTCGGCGAAGGCTCCAAAATCATGCTCGCAACCCTCGATGCAGGTAGGCTTTCCATTGCGGCTATGGGCCTTGGCGCAGCACAAGGCGCTTACGAACTGGCACTGGCTTATGCAAAAGAACGCAAACAATTCGGACAGCCTATCTCAAAGTTTCAGATCAACGCCTTTAAACTTGCCGACATGGCTTTGAAGATAGAACTTGCACGCAATCTGCTTTATAAAGCCTGCTGGCTGAAAGATCAGGGAAGAGCCTATGCCATGGAATCAGCGATGGCAAAACTTTACTGTTCCGAGATCGCCAAGGAAGTTGCTGACGAGGCTGTACAAATTCATGGTGGGTATGGCCTGATGAAGGATTATGAAGTTGAGCGATTCTATCGTGATCAGCGTTTACTTCAAATAGGAGAAGGAACTTCTGAAATTCAAAGACTGGTCATTAGTCGTTACCTTGGATGCTGAAAAAATAATACTATGGATGAGATTGTTCGCGAATACTCGAATGGAGAAATCACCGTAATCTGGAAACAGCACAAATGCATTCACTCTGCAGTATGCGTAAAAAAACTGCCCACCGTATTTCATCCGGCTCATCGCCCCTGGGTGAACATTCAGGGATCAAATACCGAATCTATCAGGGAAACCGTGGATCTTTGTCCTTCAGGGGCTTTAACGTACAGAATGAATAACGAAATCATGGAATACGAGAATAATGAAACGGCTTTTAAGTCCACACAAATCAAAGTAGTACCAAACGGCCCCCTGCTTGTGAGTGGTCCGGCTGAAATCACCGACCAAAACGGCAATATAGAAACCAAAACAACTATATTTGCCCTGTGCCGGTGTGGAGCATCGCACAAAAAGCCTTATTGCGACGGAACACATAATTTTATCGGATTCAAGGACTAATGATCATATCAACATGAAAAAAGTAGTAAACAACGCCCGTGAAGCCATTCATGGAATCAGGAACAACATGACTTTGATGCTCGGAGGGTTTGGTTTGTGCGGAATACCTGAAAACTGCATCACCGCGCTTGTCGAAAGCAATGTTACCGGCCTAACTTGTATTTCTAACAATGCCGGTGTGGATGATTTCGGACTCGGTCTGTTGCTGAAAAAACACCAGATCCGTAAAATGATCTCGTCATATGTTGGTGAGAATGCTGAGTTTGAACGGCAACTACTTAGCGGTGAACTTGAGGTCGAACTCATCCCGCAAGGAACTCTGGCCGAACGCTGCAGGGCCGGTGGCGCCGGAATTCCTGCTTTTTTTGTACCCGCAGGATTTGGTACTGAAGTCGCCGATGGTAAAGAAGTTCGCGAATACAATGGCAAAATGTACCTGCTGGAACATGCCCTCACTGCCGATTTTGCCATCGTAAAAGCATGGAAAGGTGATATATATGGAAATCTGATCTACCGCCACACGGCCAACAACTTCAACCAGGCTATGGCAATGGCAGGAAGAATCACCATCGCCGAAGTGGAAGAACTCGTACCGGCCGGAACACTCGACCCCAACCAGATACATACACCGGGCATCTTCGTCCAGAGGATTTTTCAGGCAAGCGGCCTCGAAAAACGTATTGAATTTGTCACCACCCGTTCATAACTTAATACCTGTATACCATGCCACTTGATAAAAATGGAATTGCCAAACGTATTGCACAGGAACTGAAAGATGGATTCTATGTGAACTTAGGCATCGGAATACCCACCCTGGTTGCCAATTACATACCGGATGGAATGGAAGTAATCCTTCAGTCTGAAAACGGACTGCTCGGTATAGGGCCTTTCCCAGTGAAAGGCGATGAAGACCCCGATCTGATCAATGCCGGCAAACAGACCATCACCTACACCAAAGGGGCTGCTTTTTTTGACTCCTCGACCAGTTTTGCCATGATACGCGGAGGCCATATCGACCTCACGGTGCTGGGTGCTTTTGAAGTGTCGGAACAAGGCGACATCTCCAGCTGGAAAATTCCCGGCAAAATGGTGAAAGGTATGGGCGGAGCAATGGATCTGGTTGCCTCGGCCAAAAACATTATTGTGGCCATGACCCATACCGACCCCAAAGGAAACTCCAAACTTCTCAAAGAGTGCACTTTACCTCTCACCGGAGTTGGCTGCGTGAAAAAAATCGTAACCGATCTGGCTGTTCTTGATGTTACTCCTGATGGTTTCAGGCTGGTGGAACGAGCTCCTGGCGTCAGCGTAGAAGAAATCGTCAGCAAAACAGCCGGAAAACTGATCGTAGAAGGTGAAGTGTCGGAGATGAAGATTTAACCCATTCTATTTCTTTATTATCAACCGCTCATAATCCTCCACCGTGCCGTTGTTCAGGCAGGTTTCGATAATTCTGTGACCGAGTTCGGAAAGTTCAGGGGTTCTGTATTGCTCCAGTTCTTTTTTGAAAAAATCGGTAAGTATAGCCGATCCTTTATCGTATCCGGCTTCGCCAACTTCCGGCTGTTTATAGGTTTTCAGGAAACGTGACGGGATTTTGGAACCTTCGATGGTCAGAAACTCCAGCTCATACCCCAACAGCGGGCATCTGGCCTGGCTGATCTGGTCGGGACGAAATTTTGAGTTTCCCCTGCGGGTAAGATACTCACGCATGAGCAATTGTGCCCTGAACCCAACTTTCCAAACTCCCACAAACTGATTGGGCGTAAGCACATAGCGGGTGTCGGTTTTCTCTGCGATTTGTTCCAGAAGCAGGTTGGCATGGCGCACCATTTTGCCGGTTGCAAAAGGCCAATACGACCCTACTCCTTCGCTTTCCATACCTTTTCCGGTGCTGATAATACTGGGGTTTGCATGTCCGCGCGGTGAGACAAGCCTCCACAGCCACGCCAGTGAAGGTGGAAGGAAATGAAACAGTCCGAGGATTCCATAAGTGGGGTTCCCGGCAGTGCAGGGAGGCGTACGGACACCAAAACTACGAACATCAATATGCACCGGATGATCCACGGCCTCAAACAATGTCCTCGGCACGATAACCCTTGGATTCGGGCATGGTTTTCCGGGTTCATCTTCAGTGTGGTTCCAAATCAGCGCTGTTCCTCCCGGATGTGTCTTAATGTTCAGGAACAAAAGGGGCTTAGTGGCATTGATGGTGACTTTTTCCAAAACAGGGTCAATGCCATAGCCAGTAATGTTGTCCGTGCGGATAAACCATGAGTTTTCGGCATCGAGCAACCGCAGGCGACGACTTTCGGTCTGAAGGTCGGGGTGCACAGTGGCCATATCATCACATACCGGTTTAATTTCGCAGAAGCGCGGAATCTGGATGCTTCGTTTTTCGCCTGTGACGCTGTTTGTTCCAATAAGCACTTCCCCGCTTGGCTCGCGTACAATGTGCTGAAGCATCTCACTTTTTCCACCTCCACTGGCTCCCTCATGCATAAAGCGGGTGATGTTGTCGTAAGGACTAATGGATTCGACTGCCGAACAGTGGGTGGTGGCCCAACCCTCGTCCTCGCCGATGGTCAGCAAAACCCCATAAATTCCTTTCTTTGCGCTTGGTCCCGGATACAGGTTGTAGGAAAAAATCTCGTAATTGTTTCTCAGTCTGTTGTGCACCACTACCTGCTTGCCGCCAAAATGAGTATGCCTGAAGGGAGGAGCAACATATATTACTGCATAAATTTCCGCATTATCCGGAATCTCATCCAATTTGAGAATGGGTTGAAGCATGGCCAGACCCATTGCAAAAAAACCTGCGTTGGCAGGTGCAATAGCCATGCCGAACCTGCTGTTTTCGAGCAACCCAATCCGGAAAAAGAACACAGCAAGTTGCTGATTGCGCAACCAGGCAAACGTTTCATCACGCAACCCGCCAAATGGTTTGCCAAATCGTTCTGCAAACCTTGTTTTGTCGGAAGGCAAATCATCTGCAATGACCATAGTTTCAGGATCACGACGGCGCATGTAAGGTTCGATATAATTCGCCGAAATTCCATTTGTTACTCTGTGGACAATGGCTTCTGTGACCGGTCCTCTTCCCGCGACTTCATAGGCAACTTCAAACGATAGGTTTCCCGATCCTCCCAGACTCGCATCAACAAAATCTTCATATCGCTCAAAAATGGTGTAGGGATACGCACTATCAGATAAGAGAGCCTTGGCAGGCTCAGGTATTGTAAATGAAAACTGTGTTCTCATGACATTTTCTTTATTTCGTAAAGTTTAAGGATAACAAACACTTCACCCAAGTCAATAAGTAAACAAAAATAACCTTCTCAAAGTTCATCTCCGGGTAAACAATACCTTTAATATGTATTGTGGCAGTAGCAATCGGTTGCGTTTCAGCTTCAATAGCTGATCACGGCAGAAGAATGAGCAGGAAGGTCAAACCAGAATATTGTTTCATTGTCTGAGTTTCTGGATGCCGGCACAATACCATTGACCAAAACCTGGTCACTGCGTATAACAAAGCAAAGCCCCTCAACAGGAATATTGTGCGGGTTATGCACAGTAACGGTTCCATCCCGATTCCGTTCGAGGTGCAATTTCTGAACAGCCGCAATATAATCCAGATAATTACCAACAGTCATCACCAGAATCTTTCTCTGCTTGCGGTAAGTGTCCAGTTTTTCCAATGCCCTGTTGAGACCGGGCATCACAACCACTTTCGACTGGTCGTCGAATGTCCAGAATCCTTTCCCATATCGTGCCCATGCAGGGTAAACATGGTTGATCCAAAGGCTGCGATGTTTGATCAATGCCTGAAGATGATCATCAGAGAAATAATAGTCCCAAAGTCTGTCTTCGGGCACTTCAAGGGTGCCTGAAGTAGCCCAGTGCCAGGCTTCTTTGTGATAATTAACCGGACTGACCCCAACATAAGGAAAAGCATCACCAAAACCAGGGTATGGGATGACAAAGTGGCCACCCAGCATCCAGTCCTCAAAAGGCCTTACTTCTTCATAAAACGGATTCCAGAAATATTTTACACCGTGTGCTTTCCAGAGATCAGCAACATAAAACTCTGACTTTTTATTGAAACCATCGCAAACGGCATTTTCACGGTTGAACTTTTTATGATTATTGTACCCGTGGTCAATCCATGTGGGCGAACCAAAAGCCGTCTGCACAAAGCCAAGCGCTTTGTTAACTTCTTCGCGGCTGTCGGTAAACTGACCAGGACTATGCAGGCAAACCTCATTGCCTGTATCGTGCAGTTGCTTCAGAAAATCAATAAATTCATTATTTCCATCAATAGATGCATGCTTTCCCGGAAAAAGTCCTTCGCTGGTTTCGGCGTTGGTTACTGAATCCGGATTATGATAAAAGACACTCTTGGTCACAGGAATACCAAAAGCAGCAAAGCCTCCGACGGCATCCTCTGGCTCTACTATGTCTTCATGACCGAAATGCACGGCCCGATGTGTGCGGAGGTCAGTATAGTCAGCATGTTCCGACCAGATAACAACCGATTCAAAACCATACGGATAAGGCATAAGGCGTAAAGACGGACGCATATCCTGTCCGGCATAAAGAACCAAACTCTGCTCTAATAATTCACCACGTCTGTACACTTTTGCTGATACATCATGATAATAGTCCTGCTTATTATTGGTAAGCGGGTAATGCAATTGCGGGTGATCAGCCTTATAATCAATATTTAACAAAACCAGTTTCGCTTTGGTGTCAAGTTGCACCGAGGAGGCTCCGGACCTGTACACATGCATACCTGATTCGCCTTTACCGATGGAAACACCTCCGTCAGCAAGGTAATATGCAGGCTGAAAGTCAGCTGTGTCGCACCTGCCATTGGTTCTGTAAATTTCAGTAATATCTTCGGTAAAAGGCACTACCAGACTGTGGCGTTCGAGCACAATTCTTACGGCTGATGTGGAGGAAAGGTCAATTTCGATACGATCGGTGTTTTCTCGGGTGGTTATGGTCAATGTGTTCCGGAAAAACCCGGTTCGATTCTTCAAAACTGTTGTGCGTGTGCCTTCGGGACTATCATATTGTGCATAAACCCGCCATTTTGCATTGAAATGCTTTAACCTGCTGCCGTTCTTAACTGATACTATACCAATGGGACCTGTGAGCAGTCTTCCTTTCCGATCGGCTAGGGCCACCAGCGATGAACGTCCGAAATAAAGCAACTCGAATATACCGTGTTGTGCCAAAACTCTCGGACTGCCTTTGATGCGGGGTATTTTAAGGTCAGGCATGAAAGTTGGCATTTTCAACACCTCCAATCTGATGGTAAGTTCATCCAGTTCAAGAGCCTGAAGCGTTCTATTCCACAAGTATATCTTCAATACCCCGTCACGTGTCATGTCAGCTGGCAGTTTTACAAAGGCAACGAATTTTTTCCAGCCTGGCCTGATGTTCGAGCAAGAAAGACTGTCGGCCCGCCAGAACAGGTTCTTATCGCCATTGCTCAGGTCAGTTACGAAAGAACAGTTTCCGGCCGTGTCAGGAAACCGATACCAGACTGAAATACTTACTCCGAGATTACGACCTCCAAGGCTATCGGGGAAACGATATTCGAAAAGATGAGAGTACTCAATGCCTGATGGAACCTTACTGACCTGCGTTCCTGAAAAGGCATCAGGTGAAAAAGTAGGATAAACCAAACGAAAAAACTCATCAGGCTCAGGATTTTCAAATCCAATCGTAAATGTTTGGGCCTGAATCGAAAGACCTGTGCAATAGATCACAAACAGAATAACCCAATATTTCATTGGGCGGTTTATTCGTATTCCTTTACCTGCACCTCGCCTTTAAGCACGCTCAGGGCGTTAACAGCATGAGCTTCGAGGTCGTTAACCGATGGGTAAAGAGCAATGGGAGCTAATTTGCCCACTCTTTTCCTGACGTTTTCCAGAAAAAGCTCGCTGTTGAAAATGTTTCCTGACAACACAATCGCATCTACTTCACCTTCAAGCACAGCATACAACGATGCAATCTCTTTACTTACCTGATAGGCGCAAGCTTCTGAAATAAAGAGGGCTTTGGGATCGCCTGAAGCAATCATGGCATTGATCTGCGGAATATTGTCAGTGCCCAGATAAGCCGAGTATCCTCCTTTGGAATTAAGCATTTCCTGCACTTCTTTCTCAGTATATTTTCCACTGAAACAGAGTTTTACAAGCTGACCTGCCGGTAAAGTTCCCGAACGGGTTATGGAGAAAGGCCCGCCACCGTCAAATGCCTGATTCACGTCAACAACAAGACCCTTCTGATGAGCACCCACCGAAATTCCTCCCAACCCAACATGGCACACAATGAGATTCAGGTCTTCATAAACCCTGTTGACCGATTTGGCATATTTTCGGGCAAAAAACTTATGGCTCAATGCATGGAAAATAGATTTGCGCTCAAAAATCGGATGACCTGTAATTCTGGCCAGATCCGAAAGTTCATCCACCACAACGGGATCAGCCATGTAAGCATCTACACCAATCATCCGTGAAATGTCATAGGCAATCAAACCACCGAGATTGGTTTCGTGCATTCCCATTATTCCCTTGATAAGGTCTTCAACCATACGGTCATTAACACGATAAATTCCCGATTTCAGCGGTTTAACCAATCCACTACGTGCCATCACTATCTCAACTTTGTACACATCAAATTCATTCTTCTTCAACTCATTGAGTACAGCTTCACGGCGAAATGCACGCTGATCCGGAATTGTTTCAAACGGAGCGAGTTCCTCTGCTGTATGCTTAATAGTCTTCAGAAACATCGGCTCGGCATTGCGGTAAATGGCGATGCGTGTGGCTCTTTTCTCGGGATATACCACCAGAATCTTCCTTTGGTTCATGCAATTTGGGATTTGTCCGACAAATTTAAACGTTTTTATACCGGAAAAAACAAGCCACAGAATCAAAATGACCTTTTCAATGTTGTTTAAAAATAAATAAACATTGAAACACCTCCGTCAGACCAAACTGACAATAGGTGAATTCTGATTAAAACTCTGATGTAATATCTCTGAAACCAACAGAAATTAAATATAGACAAGTACTCAATTGCGACTGATTAAACATGAACCGACAAAAAAAACCTTTTCAGTACCTGCATTTTCATGGACAATCTTTTGATTGTGAAAGATCGCCAGATGATGATGGGTATTGATGATTAAGCGTTATAACATTAACCTAAATTATAAGTTATGTCCGTTGTGCACTTGTCTGTTCAGGTAAAAATTGTAATTTTGCACCATTAATGTTAATAAATTAACAAACAAATTTTTGTCTAAAACTGAATCCCATGAAAATCACTAAACTCGACCAGATGTTTGATGTATTGAAATCAAGCCCGAAAAAACGCCTTGTTGCAGCATACGCCAATGATGACCATTCGGTAAGTGCAGTCAGTATGGCCATAGATTTGGGTATTGTTGAAGGAACTCTGGTTGGCGACCGCGAAGTGATTGAAAAAATATGTACTGAACACCGTATAAAGGCAGATAAATTCACCATTGTTCACGAACCCGATGAAATGAAAGCTGCCTACAAGGCAGTTGAAATAATCAACAAGGGCGAAGGAAACCTGCTGATGAAAGGACTTGTGAGCACCGACAAATATATGAGGGCCATACTGGATAAGGAAAACGGTCTTATGAATAAAGGAGCTATTCTGAGTCATGTTACGGTAATGGAAAACCCAAACTATCACAAGTTATTGATTGTGGGTGATGTTGCCATACTCCCTGCACCTGAGCTTCCGGAAAAAATAGCCATCACCAACTACCTCATTCATACGGCACATTCATTGGGCATCGAGAAGCCCAAAGTGGCTTTAATTGCAGCATCAGAGCAGGTTTCGGCCAAAATTCAGGCCAGTGTGGATGCAGCTGTAATATCCAAAATGGCTGATCGTGGTCAAATCAAAGGTGCTTACGTGGATGGCCCCCTTGCACTGGATGTTGCCATAGACAAGGAAAGTGCTGATATCAAAAAAGTTGGCGGACATGTTTCAGGAGATGCTGACTGCCTTGTTTTCCCAAACATTGAATCGGGGAATGTATTTTATAAAGCAAACACCAAGCTGGCTAATGGTGAGCAGGGAGCTATTGTTGTTGGCGCAAGGGTTCCTGCCGTACTTTCATCGCGCGGTGACAGTACCAAAACCAAATTGTATTCCATTGCGCTAGCCGCCCTTACAACACGTTAAACATCCGATAAACCATGGTTCAGCCGGAAGAAGTCCGAATCCTCACCATTAACCCCGGATCCACGTCTACAAAATTTGGCGTATTTGTAGGTACTGATCCATTGTTTATAAAAAATATCCGGCATTCAACCGAAGAGCTTGAGCCCTTTGAAAAGATCACCGATCAGTTTTCCTTTCGAAAAGAGCTGATTCTGAAACAACTTGAACAAGCCGAAATAAATCTCGAGCAGATCAGGGCTGTTGTCGGGCGAGGCGGATTGCTGAAACCTATAGAATCTGGCGTATATGCTGTGAATGAAGCAATGATGCGCGATTTGAGAAATAGTCCTCTTGGCGAGCATGCTTCTAATCTTGGCGGTTTAATAGCATATGATATTGCAGCTTCATTACCCAATGCCGCAGCATTTATAGCAAACCCGGTCGTTGTCGATGAGTTTGATGACATCGCACGTATATCCGGACATCCGCTCCTGCCGCGCATATCGATCTTTCATGCGCTTAATCAGAAAGCAACAGCACGCTTGCACGCCAAGTCCATTATGCGGCGTTATGAAGACCTGAACCTTATCGTTGTTCATTTGGGTGGTGGTATAACCGTAGGGGCGCACAAACAGGGACGCGTGGTGGATGTGAATCAGGGTCTTGATGGCGATGGGCCATTCTCACCCGAACGCACCGGCAGCCTGCCGGTTGGTGAACTCGTGAGGCTATGCTTCAGCGGAAAATACACCCAAAAGGAAATCCTGAAAATGATCAAAGGCGAAGGCGGACTGGTAGCATACCTCGGAACAAATAGCGCCTATGAGGTGGAACAAAGGGTCCAAAATGGAGATAAGTATGCCAAGCTGGTGTATGATGCCATGGCCTATCAGGTTGCCAAAGAAGTTGGCGCAATGGCCACCGTGCTTCACTTTCAGGTTGATGGCATTTTAATCACCGGAGGAATTGCGCACGACAAATACTTCGTAAACCAAATCATCGAAAGAGTGCACCGGATTGGCCCCATCCATGTTTATCCCGGCGAAGATGAACTCAAGGCACTTGCCATGAACGGACTCAGGGTATTGTCTGGAGAAACAACACCAAAAGTCTATAGCTGATACTGAACAGACAAATACAGGGGCTTAAACTTTGTTTTCGTTACCTTTTTCTTGTTTTGTTTTCCAAAGGAAACGAAAGTGCCTACTTTTGTTATCATCAAGTTTTACGCATCACAAAAATGACAAAAAATATTCTTCTTATTACAGTTTTCTGCTGTTTCTTCATCACCCTCACAGGTCAGCAACTACTACATAAAAATGAGAAACCCGGCACAGGATTCGATTCGTCGTTAACAGACCAGTTACCTGAGTTAAGGCTTACAACTCAAATGCTGCGCACAACGCTGCCGGTTGTAGTGGACAATTCAACTCATCCGTTTATGAGGCCGGTATTCAATCAGGTAGGTGCTTCATGCGGACAGGCAGCATCAGTCGGCTACAATTTTACCTACGAAATGTGCCGCGCACGAAACCTGTCAGCTTCCGACAGCAACAACCAGTTTCCCTCGCATTTCGTGTACAACTTCAACAACTATAATAGCTGGTTTGGCGTAAATTACCGTCATAGTTTTGAGGTACTTACAAAAATGGGCACCCCCACTCTGGCTGATTACGGCGGAATGGCAAATGACGAGGACGGGACACTTTGGCTGTCAGGATATGAAAAATACTACAATGCCATGAAAAACAGGGCCAGAAAGGCCTATCGTATCGACGTCAGCACACCCGAGGGGCTGCTGACCCTGAAACACTGGCTGGCACATCATCATGAAAACTCACCCTATGGCGGACTGGCCAATTTTGATGCAGCAAGCCCCTGGGGTAGCGGAATGCAGCAACTGCCCGACGACAGCCCGGAAGCCGGAAAACTCGTTATGGCTTGGTTTCCACTTAACTACGCTACTCACGCCATGACAATAGTAGGGTATAACGACAGTATCCGACTCGACATAAACGACGATGGACTGTACACCAATCACCTCGACATCAATAATGACGGACTGGTTGACATGCGCGACTGGGAAATAGGTGGGCTAAAATTTGTAAATAGTTACGGATCAGACTGGGCCGATGATGGATATTGTTATATGCTCTACCGAACACTTGCTGAAAACGTATACTATGGAGGTATATGGGACAACCAGGTTTATGTGGTGGATGTGCGTGAAACCTACGAACCGGATCTGACCATCAGGTTCAGAATCAGTCATAACCAACGCGAACAAATCAGGCTGGTGGCAGGTATCGCAGCTGATACAAGCGCCAATCAACCAGAACACAGATTGTATTTTCCTGTTTTCAATTTTCAGGGCGGACCAAATTTTATGCAGGGAAAAAATACACATGACAGCCTAAGGGTTCTTGAAGCCGGACTCGATATTACTTCCTTGCTCGACCACGCTACACCCGATCAACCTGTTGCCATTTTTCTGCAGATCGATGAAGACGATCCGGCCAGTACAGGATCGGGCGAGATGCAATATTTTTCAGTGAGAGACTACTCAGGCATATCATTTGTTGAAACTGTTTCATCAGACAGTCCGGTTATACTTAACAACAACGATGTCACTTACCTAAAAGTGATTATCTCTCCTGAATTCAGTAAAACACAAATCCTTACCGAAGAAATTTTTCTGGAAGATGATACACAGCAATTGCTTGCGACCGGTGGAACAGAGCCATACACCTGGACACTCGAAACTCCATACTTTGAGCAGGTTCATCACAATGCTTTTCCTGAGATCAATGATGTGCAACTGGTCCCCGAACAGCCAAACCTGAAATTTGCCCGGCAAAGCCTGCCGTTCAGCTTTCCATTTTTTGGCGAAACGTATGACGAAATCTTTGTGCATGTTGATGGATTCCTGATGTTTGAACCCGGAATTTATCCATGGCCTTATTATCAGGACACCTACCTTATGTTCAGAACAATCAGGAATATCTCCGGTTTTATGTTTCGTCCAATCCGTTATCAGCCCGAGACACGTTCCGATGAAGGCATCTGGTATCGCGGTGATACAAACCGGGCCGATTTCAGATGGAAACAACCTCTTATGTTTGGCGAAAACGAAATCGGATTTGCCGAATTCGCTGTTTCAATCTTTCCTGATGGATCTATCGAATTCTATTACAACAACATCAAAGTTGATGAGAATATCACATGGTATGCCGGTGTTTCTTCCGGCGACCGAAATGAGTTCCGGCTTTTAAATGGCAGCCTCGGAAGTTTTCTGCCCGAAGGCACAGCCCGTCGCCTGACACCACTCATGAATCCGGATGAAATCAGCCTGAATGAAAATGGATACCTTGCAGGCCTGCAAACAATCGGTAATAATTTTAGCAATATTTCGGTCAAGGTTAGCGATGACATGGGAATCAGTTCCAGGAAAACATATCAGGTTTCCGAATTATTAAATTACAATTTAACCTATGAAACATCAGATGGATTACCGCCAAGGTCAGGAAGCGAAATCAATGTACATCTGGAAATAAAAAATCTCACTGACGAAACTTTGGAAAACCTTGTGGTGGAATTAAACAGCAGTGACGTGTTTTCTGTATTTACGCAGTCTGTTGTGAATGGAATCAATGTTCCTGCCAATGACACGATATTGGTCGAAGATGCGTTTTCGTTCCTGATCAGCAGCACCTGTCCCGACAAACAGCATATTCCTTTGAGCATTCAATTTACCAACAGTACCATTTCACTTTCCGGGCTCAATTGGATTCAGGTTATGGCACCTGATTTACTGATGCACGAATGGCAGTTTACTGACGGAGACAATGATTACCCGGACCCGGGAGAAACCGGCCCTGTAAGCCTTATCATCAAAAATAAAGGCTCATTAACAGCCCATAACACAACCCTAGTGCTCACCACTGATGATCCTTATGTCAGTTTGAACGAGCCCTATGAATTCACCATAAGCTCCATTGAGCCGGCGATGTCAGATACTGCCATATTCAACATCTCAATAAGCAACCAATGCCCAATAGATCATGAAGCAATATTGGTTCTGAGCATGTTAGACGGAGATAGCCTGATCACACAAGTTACTTTCAGCGTATTCATAGGCCAATATCCTGTTTTGGTTTTTAATAAGGCGAAAAACGATGTGTCGTCACAGATACTTATCGAATCTCTTGAGGATATGTACCTTCCATATATCTACGTCGAGACCTTGCCTGACCGTCTTGCACTGTATCGATCTGTTTTTGTGTGCCTTGGTTCTGCTAATCAATACACTTCGTTGTCAGAAGCAGAGGGCGAGAAACTGGCGGAATATCTTGAGAATGGCGGCAGGTTGTATATGGAGGGCAGCTATGCCTGGAATTTTAGTGTGCAGACCAAGGTCCATCAGAAATTCCTGATCACCGGATTTGTGCTCGGAGCACCATTATCACTGAACAGCATAGTAGGATTCGATGATCAGTTTGCCAGTGGCTTATCCTTTCCATTCAACAATGTCAACGACTTCCTGTATATTGGCATCACACCAACATCACCGGCTTTTGCGGTGATGTATCCTGATACTGATCCTATGGTTAATACTATGATTGCCAACGAACAATCAGTATTCAAAACGGTTGGATCTCAACTCGAATTCAGTAATTATGGTTTTGAAGAAGATGCAGAAAACCGAAGGGAGCTTCTCTATCAGATACTCCACTTCTTTGATTTGTCGCATCTGATTACCGTTCAGCCGGAACAATACGAACCAAATAAACCTGCTGTCACGATAACAGCCTATCCAAATCCATTCACGGATGAATGTTGCATTAATTTTGGTAATGAAATCAGAGGCAATACAACCGTTACCATCCGAAACAGTCAGGGAACGATCATCAACCACATTGAAACCGGCCCGGGAAATGCCCACATGATTTGCTGGGACGGTAAAAACTTAAATGGAAGTCCATCCCCTTCAGGAATCTATTATGCAACCATAATATCACGGGGCGTTCAGAAAACGGTTATGCTGGTCCGTGTCCGACAATAGATTATACTTTACGGCTGCATCTTTACTGATATTATTGTTTTGGTTGAGCTACATAAGGCATTCACATGATTATATTTCTTAACCACTGAATCTTGGTTATTTCAGGTGTTAAACCGTTTGCACGTCCAATAAGATCAAATGATGATGAACCTGATAAAAAAACCCTCATATTGATGTAAATTTGCATAACACTTATTTTGAGGTGTCACAATTCTAATCGACGAACTGCATCAGACAAAACCATCATTTATGAAACTGATATTTTATCTCACCTACAAAAGCGAATGGGGACAAATAGTATGCCTCAGCGGAAGCGATCCAGCCCTGGGATCATGGAGCACTGATCAATATCTTACTATGGAGTATGCCGGTCACGACCTCTGGAGGACAGAATGCGACACCGAAGCATCCGGAATCATCGAATATAAATATCTTATTCGCTCCGAAAACGGACAACTGCAATGGGAACAGGGTGCAAACCGCTCACTGGAGGCAGCAGACAGAACAATCATTGTGCGCGATAGCTGGACAGTTGACCTGGATCCATCAAAAGCCCTGCTTACAAAAGTGTTCACTGAGGTAATCATGAAACCGGACGAAACCATCCGATTCAACCCAGCTCCGGCATCGCAGCCGGCAGTCAGGCTGATTATGACCGCCCCGCGCGTTGGCCCTGGTCATGCATTAGGCGTTGTAGGTAATATTGACCATCTGGGCCGATGGTCGAAGCCACTGATGATGAGCAACCAAAAATTCCCCAACTGGCAGGTTGACATCCCCCTTAATGAGCATACACGACACTTGCGTTACAAATATGTTATCATTGAACTGGTATCGGGAAACATAAACACATGGGAAGAAGGCTTTGACAGGGAACTTGATCTGGATGAAGCCGTGAGTAGTCATGCGTTGATCATTAAATCGGACACAGGATTTCGCTATCCGGTCGGAAATTGGAAAGGTGCCGGTGTGGCCTTACCCGTGTTTTCGCTTCGCACCAGGGAGAGTTTTGGTGTGGGTGAATTCAACGACCTGAAAAAACTGGTGGATTGGTGTACGCAAACCGGCATGAAAATGATACAGATTCTGCCGATTAACGAAACTGTGGCTACACATAGCTGGCTTGATTCATATCCTTACAAATCAATCTCCGTAAAGGCACTGCATCCGATGTACCTTAATCTGGAGAAAATGGGCAAGTTGAAAGATGCTGCCCTGATGAAAGAATTCAGCACTGCAAAAGACAAATTAAATGCTTTACCTTACGTTGATTACGTTGAAGTCACCAAACAAAAAGCAAGGTATTTTAAACTAATTTTTGACCAGGATTGGCCCAAACTTAGTAAGACAAAAGGGTATAAAGACTTTTTTGAAGACAATAAAGACTGGCTTATGCCTTATGCAGCATTCTGTTATCTGCGCGATCGTTATAAAACCAGTAATTTCAGACTCTGGGATGGATATGCAGCCTATGATCAGCAAATGATTTCCGAACTGACCAGTCCGGCACAAGAATTTCACGAACACATTGCTGTCCATTATTTCATTCAATATCATCTCGACCTGCAGCTGAAAGAAGCCGTTGATTATGCGCACCGGCACAGAATAGGACTGAAAGGCGATATCCCTATAGGAATCAGTCCCGACAGTATTGAAGCCTGGACCGAACCTGAATTATTCAATTTAAACGGGCAGGCCGGTGCACCTCCCGACGATTTTGCCATTATGGGCCAAAACTGGGGATTCCCAACATATAACTGGGATGAGATGGCCCGAAACGGGTTTCAGTGGTGGAAAGGCAGACTGAAAATGATGGAAAAATATTTCGATGCCTATCGGATTGATCATATTTTGGGATTCTTTCGCATCTGGGAAATCCCTCAGGATGCCCTGCATGGGCTCCTGGGTTACTTTAAACCCGGATTGCCACTGAGTGTTCAGGAAATTGAGGGTCGCGGTTTATGGTTTGACTACGACCGCATGGTAAAGCCATACATTAGAGGCCATTTTCTGAGGGATTTCTTTGGTGAATATGCCGATGAAGTCAGACTGAAATATCTCAATGAACTGGAATATAATGTATTTGAACTTAAACACGAATTCAATTCCCAAAAAAAGATACAGGCATATTTCACACCTAATGGAGAAACACGAAATATTACACTGAAGGATGTTCTGATACGTGACGGACTCATGGGATTACTGGATGAAGTTCTTTTTATTGCAGACCCCTACAGCGACAAACCTGCATACCACCCCAGGATTGCCATGCATTATACCTACACATACCGCGAACTTGACCACGAACTACGCAACAGGCTCAACGAACTTTATATACATTTCTTTTACCGAAGGCACGATGCCTTCTGGAAACAGCAGGCCATGAACAAACTGCCCGATATCGTTACTGCCAGCAATATGCTGGTTTGCGGAGAAGATTTAGGCATGGTTCCTGATTCGGTTGCGGAAGTTATGGTACAGCTCAATATTCTGAGCCTTGAGATTCAACGGATGCCTAAAAATCCAAAAATAGAATTCGGGCATCCATCCGACGCCCCTTACCTGAGTGTATGCACAACATCAACCCACGATATGTCAACCGTGCGGGGTTGGTGGGAGGAAGACCGCGAAAAAACCCAGCGTTTTTACAGAAATCTTCTGGGACACAACGACCTAGCCCCATTCTATGCAGAACCTTGGCTGTGCCGCGAAATTATCAACCAGCACCTGCATTCACCGGCCATGTGGACAATTTTTCCCATTCAGGACCTGATCGCAATGGATGGAACAATGCGCTGGGACCAAACTGATAAAGAGCGGATAAATGTGCCAAGCAACCCCGAAAACAAGTGGCAGTACCGCATGATACTCTCACTTGAGGAACTAATCGAAGCCAAAGAATTCAATGAATTGATTCTGGGGATGGTGCATATAGCCGGACGCGATGCCGACTATTGACCAAATAAACCGTACAGATCAGCAATCTTCCGAAGCAAAACCTGAGCCATCTTCAGGTTCGATTCGTGCGTCCATCCTGCGATATGGGGACTCAGCAAAACACGATCTGATGCAATTAGTTTTTTGAAAGCTTCGGGAAAAGTGTCCGATGGTAGTTCTTCAAAAGAAAACTTTTCATATTCCAACACATCAAGACAGGCTCCCCTTACCAGCCCCGAATCAATCATATCAGCAAGGTCAGTAGTGTTGACAACAGGCCCGCGCGAAGTGTTCAACAGCCAGATTGGCTTTGCGAATTGTCTGATATAGTTACGGTCAACGAGGTAATGCGTCTCGGTTGTCAGCGGCACATGAAGACTCAGCACGTCAGCTTGTTCAAAAACTGTTTCCATGTCACACTCCTCAATATGATCATTTCCAAAACCGTTTTTGTACTTGTCGTAAGCAAGGATTCGTACATCAAATCCTGAAAGTTTTCGGGCAAATGCACTTCCCGTATTACCAAAACCAATGATGGCAACTGTTTTTCCACCTAATTCGTAACCCCTGTTTCGTTCGCGTTGCCAAATCCCCTGCCTGACCTCACGGTCTGCGATCATTAACCTGTTTAAAAGCGCAAGCAGCATCCCTAAAGCCTGCTCGCCAACTGCATCACGGTTGCCTTCCGGAGCATTGAGGCACACAATGCCTTTGGAAGCCGCTGCCTCAATATCGATATTCTCCATACCTGCACCAACACGTGCTATGAATCGAAGCTTGGAAGCCTGACTGAGCAATGTATTGTCTATCGGGATCTTACTACGAATTACCACTCCTTCATAATCACCAATCAGTCCTGGATAATCCGACTTCCGGGCTTCAGGAAAATGCATACACTCAAAACCCATCGATTCCAATCCTTCTGCAAGGGCCGGGTGAGCTGTATCTACAAACAAAACTTTGGGCTTGCGCATTTTATTCTGTTTTACCAACCAGTTTACGTTCTTTTCTAATGGTATTTCTTATTGCTTCCTTCAGAGGCTCTGTAGCATCCCTCAGCATCATACCATCCGATGGAAAAGGAACAACACGGTTCCCCATAATTGCACGAGTTTCGTCACTGATGGCTCTCAGGTCGCCATGTACAACTGCATATGCATGTCTGAAGTGCATGCTTGTAGAAATTGGAGTAGTAAGCTCTCGACTGTTTGTCAGCATATTAACAAATTCTACCTGACCATTAATCGTCAATGATTTACCCATTACCGTTTCATGCACCAATGCTTCAACAGTCTTAAAATCGGGCACTTCTATTACCTTTCCGAGGCTGTCCAGGACAATATTACCCTCATCATCACGAAGGGGTTTGGTTCCTGATTCAACCTTTGCTTTTTCTGTAAACGAGCGGGTTTCAATTTTCTCAGGACTTCCGATAATCTCTTTTATACGCACGAAAACCGTATAATCATAATCCTTGTTCTGCACCGGACGAAAATCGTACTGAACAAAATCAACTTCCTCAAGGTTGAAATTCATCAGCTTTGATTCGAAATCATCGGGTAAGGGAAGTTTGGTATCGTTCGAAAAAAGAATCAATACCTGATTGGTGCCTTGAAGTAAAGCTTTTCGCAATAGTTGGTCCATATCTCGGTATGCCCCGTATTTGCTGAGCTGAAGCAACTGATCATATGCCTTACGGGCATCGGTTCTGTTATTGGTTTCAAGCAGTTTAACAGCCGAAGCATACAAATAAGCCTGTGCTCCGCTTTTTGCTGTTGCCATCTCTTCTTCAAGTGGAAGTGCTTTAAAATTAATCCGTTGCTGAAATGAAGCCGGAATTGTTTTTATCAATTGCTGACGATTGTACATCGCTTCATATAATGAATATACCTCGGGCCATATATCTGGTTGGCCTGATCTCTTCAGCAACATAATTCTGTCGTGGTCGAGCTGATTTGCCGTGTGGTATGCCTGTTTGAGCCACGAAATCTCTTTGTCGTTGGTTTTGCCTTTCCGCATATTCCTGGTAAGTTTCTCAATGGCCCTGTCATATTGCTGGTTTTTGATCATCCGGGCAGGACTGCTGCACGAACTCAACACAATGATTGTCAGCGAGAATAAATACAGGCCAAGGATACCTGTTTTTCGTTCTTTAAAAAATCGATGCATAATATTTTAGGATTGTAATTGTGAATGAAGAAACAAATTTCGCACCAGTTTTTCATATGTACAATTAATATCTTAATTTCGGCGATTAAAGCCGGATTAGCCATCCGGTTTTCCATGATTTACTAATCATTTCTTTATGTGGACTTTTATCATCCGGCTTATCCTGCGCAACCGACCGGGTATTTTGGTTTTTATCGCTCTGATGGCAATATTGATGGCATGGCAAGGATCAAAAGTCCAGATGAGCTATGAGATGGCCAGAATGTTGCCATCGAATGACTCCACAATAATTGTTTATGAACGTTTCAGAGAAGTTTTCGGGCAGGATGGCAGCGTCATTTTTGTTGGTCTGAAGGATGAACGGATTTTTGAACTGGAGCATTTCAATGCCTGGTTCGACCTCACACACCGAATCAGAGCGATCGAAGGGGTGGAAGAAGTTGTTTCGGCAGGCCGGCTTTTTCATCTGATCCGTAACGACAGCCTGAAGAAATTTGATTTCGTGCCTGTAGTTTCTCAGGCACCACGCACCCAGCATGAGCTGGATTCGATAAAAGAATTGATTTATAATCTTCCTTTTTATGAAGGCCGTCTGTTCAATTCGCAAAACCATGTGAGTCTGATGATGATCACACTCGACAAGGATGTGCTGAACACAAAAAAAAGGGTCGGCCTCGTGCACGATATAACCACCGAACTCGACACTTTCTCTGAAAAATTTGACCTGAGCCTGCACTATTCGGGACTTCCCTATATCAGGACGATAACCAGCGAAATGATACAACACGAACTGGTCCTGTTTATCATTCTCGCATTACTGATTGCCTCGGTCATACTGTTTGTGTTCTTCAGATCACTGCGAACGGTTGTGTTTATTATCCTTGTTGTGTTGGTGAGTGTGCTGGTACTTTTTGGTACTGTGGCGCTTTTAGGATTTAAAATTACCATACTAACTGGTATTATGCCGCCGCTGCTCATTGTGATTGGAGTTGAAAATTCAATATTCCTTCTCAATAAGTATTATAACGAGTTTAATATTCACGGCAATAAAATCAAGGCACTTGCCCGAACCATACGTCGTATCGGTGCAGCCAATTTTCTGACAAACGCAACCACTGCCGCAGGCTTTGCTGCATTTATTGCTACCGGAAACGAACTTCTGGTCGAATTCGGTATTATTGCCTCCATCAATATTATGGTGGCCTATGGATTGAGCCTGGTACTAATACCTGTCATTTTTAGCTATTTACCTGATCCTAAGGCGCGCCATGTTCAGTACCTTGAAAAAGGTGTTGTGAACAATATTATCCAGGCTGTTGTGTACGTAGTATTAAACCACCGAACCAAGGTATACACCGCAACTGTTGTTCTGCTGTTGGCCGGAGTCGTTGGCATGCTCCGGTTAAAAACAACCGGAAATATGGTTGATGACATTTCCAAAAAAGATAAACTGTATCAGGACCTGATGTTTTTTGAGGAACATTTCAATGGTGTTATGCCCTTTGAAATTACTGTTGACACCCGCAAGAACAGGGGCATATTGAGATCAGGCACACTGCAAAAGATTGAACAATTGCAGGACACACTGGCAACATACCCGCAGTTCAGCAAGCCCCTGAGCGTAGTTGAAGTTGTCAAGTTTTCTCGTCAGGCATTTTTCAGGGGAAATCCTGATTACTACGGGCTTCCTAATCAGCAGGAACGAAACTTCATCCTATCATATGTGCCCTCATTGAAAAGTGACAAGCGAACCATAATGAACAGTTTCGTGGACTCGAGCCTGCAGGTGACCCGTATCAGTGTCCAAATGGCCAATATAGGAACCAACCAGATCGACAGCATACAGCAAAGCCTTGTTCCAAAGATTGATCAGATATTTCCTAAGGATGATTATTCTGTCATCCTGACAGGTAGCAGTATGGTCTTTCTGAAAGGAACCAATTATTTGGTGCACAACCTCCTCATGTCGCTGGTGTTGGCAATTATTGTAATCGCTTTGCTGATGGCACTTACTTTCTCATCGTTTAAAATGATTGTCATTTCATTGATTCCCAACATTATACCCCAGATTCTTACCGCCGCCATGATGGGTTATGCCGGAATAGCCATCAAACCCAGTACAATTTTAATATTTAGTATTGCCTTAGGAATCAGCGTTGACAACACCATACATTTTCTATCGAGATACAGGCAACAATTGCTGCTGAACGACTGGAAAATCAAGGAATCGGTGCTGGCTGCCCTGATGGAAACAGGATTCAGTATGATCTACTCAGCAGCGGTGCTCTTCTTTGGGTTTGCTATTTTTATACTTTCTTCTTTTGGCGGCACCGAAGCACTGGGCTATCTGGTCTCATTCACCTTACTCTCAGCAATGTTGGCCAACCTGTTTGTTCTGCCTTCTCTGCTGCTGACCCTCGATAAATATATTCTCACTCAGGCGTTTAAAGAACCTTTACTGGAAATCCTCGACGAAGAAGGAGATATTGAATTGGACGATCTGGAAATTGAACAACTTGAAGATCACAAGAAACAGAATTGACGTGTATTTACCAACCAAAAACCCCAACCCATGAAAGGAATCATTTTAGCCGGAGGATCCGGAACCAGACTGCACCCACTGACACTGGCCGTGAGCAAACAATTGATGCCTGTGTACGACAAGCCCATGATTTATTATCCGCTTTCGATTCTGATGATGGCCGGAATCAAGGAAATACTGATTATCTCGACACCGCATGACCTGCCACACTTCCGGCGCCTTCTTGGCAGCGGAGAATCGCTTGGCTGTGCCTTTTCCTATGCCGAACAAGCAGTTCCCAATGGACTGGCTCAGGCTTTTGTTATCGGCGAAAAATTTATTGGCAACGATAAGGTTTCACTTATTCTGGGCGACAATATTTTTTATGGAAGTGGCTTGCAACAATTACTCATGGAAAACAACAACCCAGATGGCGGCGTAGTATTTGCCTACCATGTATCAGATCCAGAACGATATGGCGTGGTCGAGTTTGACACGAATCAAAGAGCAATCACTATTGAAGAGAAACCTAAACAACCCAAATCAAATTATGCAGTTCCGGGTTTGTATTTTTATGACAACACCGTTGTTGAAGTAGCAAAAAACATCAAACCGAGTGCCCGTGGTGAATATGAAATTACCGATGTGAACCGGCATTACCTTGAAGGCGGCAAACTAAAGGTGGGAATTCTCGGCCGCGGTACAGCATGGCTTGATACAGGAACCTTTGCATCCCTTCTTGAAGCCTCTCAATTTGTTGAAGTAATTGAAAACCGCCAGGGACTTAAAATAGGCTGTATTGAGGAAGTTGCTTATAACAAAGGTTTTATCAACAAAGAGCAATTGGCCGAACTTGCCCAACCTCTGCTAAAAAGTGGTTATGGACAATAT